>ULTX01057717.1_pt1 | contig 36250 bp, 40 predicted proteins | sample 1958041 | NCBI WGS metagenome assembly ULTX01 (sample SAMEA4835747, study PRJEB28245) | human gut metagenome | biome: gut microbiome; material: fecal sample | place: Denmark | collected 2008
CATTTTTCGTAATATTGCATTTGCCTTTGGACTCTACCCTCGTTTCATTCCTTCTTTATAACAATGTATAAAGGCTTCGGCGAAGGCGCTAATTGAAAAAAAGTTTGTAACTTTGCAAGTCATAAGAAAGCAAACATATTTACATCCATGAATATATCGTACTCTTGGCTGAAAGACTATGTCGATTTTGACTTGTCAGCCGAACAATTGGCAGCTGCGCTGACCTCCATAGGGCTTGAATGTGAAGGCATTCATACTGTGGAGACTATACGTGGCGGCCTCCGTGGTATCGTTATAGGCAAGGTGCTGACGTGTGTCGAGCACCCCAATAGCGACCACTTGCACATCACCACCGTTGACCTTGGAGGTGAAAATCCCGAACAAATAGTTTGCGGTGCGCCCAATGTCGCAGCCGGACAGACAGTTGTTGTAGCCACCGTGGGCACTGTGCTTTATGATGGCGACAAGGAATTTGTCATAAAGAAATCCAAGATTCGCGGTGTCGAATCCATGGGTATGATTTGCGCCGAAGACGAGATAGGTGTCGGAACATCGCATGATGGCATTATCGTCATCACCGGCGACAATCTTCCGGCTCCGGGTACTCCCGCTGCCGAGTATTATGGCGTGCAGGACGAGGATGTAGTAGAAGTCGATATTACGCCCAACCGCATAGATGCGGCCTCGCATTATGGCGTGGCTCGTGACTTGGCGGCATATTTGACAGCCAATTGCGAGGGCTTTGCTCCGGTACGAGCTCGTCGTCCGGCGGTGGATGATTTCACCATAGACGATCCGTCGGCCAAGTGCGTGAGCATTCGTGTCGATGCACCGCAGGCCTGTCCGCGCTATTGCGGCGTTACTATCGAAGGTGTCAAGGTGGCTCCCAGTCCCGAATGGTTGCAGAAGCGCCTTCGCCTTATCGGCCTGCATCCCATCAACAATATTGTGGATATCACCAATTATATTCTTCACGGATTAGGCCAGCCGTTGCACTGCTTCGACCGTGCACATATCGATGGTGATGCCATAATTGTGCGCACCTGCGAGGCGGGCACCAAGTTTACGACTTTGGACGGTGTGGAGCGCACCTTGGATGCAGCCGACCTGATGATTTGCGACGGCAATAAGCGCCCCATGTGCATTGCCGGAGTCTTTGGCGGCCTTGACAGCGGTGTCACCGAGCAAACCACTTCGGTATTTCTCGAAAGTGCATGCTTCAATGCCACCAGTGTTCGTCGTACGGCTCGCCGTCACGGCCTGAGCACCGATGCATCCTTCCGCTACGAGCGCGGACTTGACGCTAACGGTTGCATCTATATACTCAAAGTAGCTGCGCTGATGGTCAAGACTCTTGCCGGAGGTACCATCGTTGGTGAAATCCAAGACGTGTATCCCGAAAAGGTACATCGTCCTCGTGTGCTTCTTGAAACGGAATATATGGACAGCCTCATCGGCCAAAAAGTGCCTTCGACTGCTGTGGATGCCATACTCGAAGCACTCGAAGTCGAAACGCTTGAGCGTCACGGCGATGCGTCAAATCCGACATCGCGCCTATTGGCAGTACCTACCTACCGCGTTGATGTTACCCGTCCGTGCGATGTGGTCGAAGACATTCTACGCATATATGGATACAACAAGATAGAGATGCCGCTGCAGGTGCGCTCGTCCCTATCGTATAAGAGCACCACGGACGCTGCTGCCGATATGCAACGTGTAGTTGCCAATCAATTGAGCGGTGCCGGTTTCCGTGAAATCCTCAATAATTCGCTTACTGCCGTATCGTACTATCAGGACGATGAACCCGAGCGTTGTGTGCGTCTGCTCAATCCCCTGAGTCAGGATTTGGCTGTAATGCGCCGAACCTTGCTCTATGGGGGCCTCGAAAGCATTGAGCACAATGTCAATCGCAAGTCCAAGGACTTGGCAATGTACGAGTTTGGCAACGTATACTTCTACGACGGAAGCCGCGAAAGCACCGTTGAGGCTCCCCTGCGTCCTTTCAGCCAGGGCGCTCGCTTGGCCTTATGGCTTACCGGCGACAGCCGCGTTGCATCGTGGCAGGCTCCGGCACTCGAGGCTTCGTTCTATGACCTGCGTGCATACGTAGACAATATTCTGCGTCATCTCGGATTTGATGTTGCTCGCGACATCGTATATGCTGTTGCCGAACCGTCCAAGCTCTTTGCCGCCGCGATGAATGTCGCTACGCGTAAAGGCAAAAACCTCGGTATCCTCGGCATCGTCAGCCGCGCCGCATGTGGCAAATGCGATCTCAAAGTTCCGGTATTCTTTGCCGAATTAGATTGGGACGCCTTGACAAATGCTGCACAGAAACTCGGAATTACATATTACGATCTACCCAAGACGCAGGCCGTCAAGCGCGATCTCGCACTGCTCATCGACACGTCCGTCACTATGGCAGACATCGAAAAAGTAGTAAAAGATAGTGAGAAGAAGATACTGCGCGACGTGACACTCTTTGATGTCTACGAGGGCGACAAGTTGCCCGAGGGCAAGAAGTCTTACGCCATCACCCTAACTTTGCGTGATGACGAAAAGACATTGCAGGACAAGTACATCGACAATGTGATGAACCGCATCATCGCCAACTTGCGCAATCGTCTCGGCGCCGAATTGCGATAAACGATCTATTTGACAATCAACATAACAACAACGATATAACTAAAAAACAGCACACCCATGGGAAGAGCTTTTGAATACCGCAAAGCCCGCAAACTGAAACGCTGGGGCAATATGTCCCGCACCTTTACACGTATAGGTAAGGAAATCACCATAGCCGCCAAGGCCGGCGGCCCCGATCCGGACACTAACCCGCGTTTGCGCCAGCTGATGCAGAATGCCAAGGCCGCCAATATGCCCAAAGACACGGTAGAACGTGCCATCAAAAAGGCTACGGATAAAGACGCCGGCGACTATAAGGAAATCTCGTATGAAGGCTATGGTCCTTACGGCATAGCCATCTTTGTTGAGGCAGCCACAGACAACAATACGCGCACGGTGGCCAATGTTCGGTCTTATTTCACCAAACATGGCGGCAGCCTGGGTACGCAAGGTTCGCTCACGTTTCTGTTTGACCATAAGGCTGTTTTCAAGGTAGTGCCCAAGGATGGGGTGTCGCTTGAGGACCTCGAACTGGAGCTCATTGATTACGGCGTGGACGAGCTGGAACATGACGATGAAGGGCACATAATTCTCTATGCAGCCTTCGAGGAGTCCTCCAATGTGCAGAAATACCTCGAAGACAACGGCTACGAGATTATTTCCACCGAATTCGAGCGTATACCCAATGATGTCAAGGATGTTACGCCCGAGCAGCGCGAAAAAATCGAGAAGCTTCTTGACAAGCTCGAAGAGGACGAAGACGTGCAGAATGTCTTCCACAACATGCGCGAGCTTGACGATGAAGGTGAGGAGTAATATCCTCCTGCATTTGTAATAAATAATTGAGAGCCGCAGTTGTCATTGACAGTTGCGGCTCTCGATTATTCGTGTGTATGTCAACGCGGATACGAATGTGTCCGGCGTTAGGTTGGCTAAGGCATCAGTGCGCTGAGCGACGGAATGAATGCCGGATCCGAAGCTTCGTCTTCGGCGGCGGTCCATCCTCGGCCTTTGATCCATGCGGTGCGGCAGCCTATCGAGCGTGCCGGGTATATGTCCTTGGATAGCGAATCGCCTACTACGAGGACGCTCTCGGGGCGTAGCCATGCTCCACTTCCGTGCCCGAAGATGTCGCAGGTGTCGCCTGCGGTGCGAGCCTGTTCGGTCACCGGCAGAGCCATCACCCCCAGGGCGTATATGCGTGCATCCGGTTTGCGTATGCCTACGACGGCGCTCTCGATGATGCCGGCAAAATACTGCCGGATGTCCATGCCTCGCAGGACTGCATCTACGTTGCCGTAGAAATTGCTGACCAGCACCATAGGGTAGCGTGCGGCCAATGCTTCGAGTACGGGCCGCACTTCATCTATGCATGCGCGAGCATAGTCGTTGCAGTAAGAGGCTATATGTTCGGCCGTGTCTTTGATTGTGTCACCGGATGCTTCAAGAGCGCGATTGTATACGCTTGATTCTTTGGGGTCTTCGGGTAATAGCTCGGCGTTGCAGCATAATTCGATGAGAACCTTTTTGCGCAGTAGCGCCGGAAAATCGTCTTCGGGTGTAATGATACGATGTGCAGCCAGGGCCCGCTCGGCGTAGACGTAGGCATGGCGAAATTGTTGCTCGTCGGCTTTGATGCCGCAGTGTTCCCATCCTTGGCGCAGGATATGACTCCAATGGTCGCCGCGAGTGTCGAGAGTGCCTCCGTAGTCAAAGATGACACCGCGTATGCCCGTCAGTAGCGCATTGCTCATAGTGCATCATTGTATTTGCCGGCGGCGAGGTCGGCGGTGAGACGCCGGCACAGAGACTCGTGGCGGCACATCATATAGACAAGTAAAGAATTGAGAACTATCAGCTCGAAGGCGAAGTACAGCCATGGCATTTGGGCAAAGAGCGAGGCGAAGAGTGCGATGGTGCGCCAATTGAAGGACAGGATATTAGTATACTTCATCAGCGGCAATGACAATACGCGGAAGTCATCGCGGAAGGCCTGCGGTATTTTGCTGTTGCCCCATTTGTCAGACAGTGCGGTACGCAGACGCTGCATCGCCGGAGTCCATGCTTCTTGGTTCTCTGTATACCGTGTGTAGAAAGTCAGCACGAGCTTGCTCCAGAAGTTACGGCCCCAAGACATCTCGGCCAGGCGTTTGCGTAGGTGTGAGGCCTGTTCCAACTCGCTGCCGTCCTCGCCTTTGAGGAAGTATAGGTGGAACTGACGATAGTAGTCAGCCATGGCGGCCTGTTTGGCGTGGCACAATCCGGTGACAACGGCCACTACCCATATCACCCAGTTGTGCTGCATGAAAAAATCGGAGGTTACCACCTCGCGCAGGCAGATGGCTACGTATATTGTGGCAAACCATATATCTCCGGCCATGCCGTCCAGGATGCGACCTATGCGACTGTAATTGTGCGTCATGCGTGCCAGTTGCCCGTCGGCGCTGTCAAAGGAATTGGCCCAAATGAGCAGCAACATTCCTATGACGTTGATGACTAAGTCGTTGAAATAGAATGCCACGCCGGCACCTATACCCAGGAATATGGAAGCGATGGTGATGGCGTTGGGCGTGACGCCGAGACGTCGGGCCAGACACGCCCATGCGTAGCCTATGGGTCGGTAAAAAGCCAGGTCTATGTGTTCTTCTGTGTCCGCGCTTTTGAGCGTGGCGCGATATGCTGAGTTATCAGTCATGAGTCTTGCTTTGGTTGTGTTGCTAAAATATTGGGAACAAACACTTGGCGGCGCCAACGTCCGTCGATCCGCCGGGCATCGGCGCGTGCTCAGTGTGCGCGGTGTTCCTTGATGGCCTGCATCACGCACTTGGCGATGTGCGGCCCGGCCTCGTCGCGGCAGGGGGCAAACGAAGGCCAGTCGTTGAAGTCGATGATGCGTATGGTGCCGTCCTCGTCAACTATGCAGTCGCCGCCGTAGATGCGGACATCCAATTCCTTGGCGGCGCGTGCGCAGATGTCGCGCAGGTATGCTTCGTCAAAGGTCAAGCCGCGTGCGGCGCCGTTGATGGCCTCGTATCCGTATTTGCTGTGTCCGGCTTCGAAGGGATAGAACCAGTAAAAGAAGTCTGTGTCGGCCACGCCGTAGAATTTGAGCAAATCGCCTTCGAGGTGGCGGTTGATGACTGCACGCTTTATGCCGCGCAGGAAGTATTCTTGCAGTACTTCTTGGGCTTCTTGTGGATGGCGTACAAAGGATACGTCCTCCTTGTGCATGGCGTGGAAGTCGCCGCGCTTTATCCAGCATTGTTCGATGCCGGCTTTTTCCAGGGCATCGATGACGCTTTCGTCAGTGTTGACCATCAGCGACTCGGGATAAGGAATTCCGTTGCCGATAAGTATGCGAGTCATGCGTTCGCGAGTACAGTTTTCGATGCCGTAGCCGCTGTTGATTACCAGATCGCCGGCGTCTTCGCGTTTTTGCAACAGGTCGATGGAGCGGCGTTCGCGGCACATGTTCATGATGATGTGGTAGCCGTCTGTAGCTCCGGAGGCCAGTTGTTCCTCCGAAAACACGGTGACTTCGCAGCCGCGCTTGCGCAATTGGTCGGCAGCGATGTTGAATATTGCCGCATCGTTGCCTATATGGTTGGGTGAATACGCTCCGGCACGCATCACGCCCGCAATCTTTATTTCTGCCATTGTCTGTGTTTTATTTGTGGTTAGGCACAGCAAAGGTACAAACTTTTTTCCATATGCCACCGCCTTGACGTCCCTATAATGAGCCGTCAATACGAGGTATGCGCTATCTTATCGGTACATGGCTTCGATTTGGACGGCGTAGCGGCGAGCGATGATGGCGCGGCGCAGCTTGAGGGTGTTGGTGAGCTCGCCGGCTTCGATGGTGAAACTCTTGGGTAGCAGTGTGAAACGCTTTATTTTCTCGAAGTTGGCCAATCCGTGTTCGAGTTTTTCGATGCGTTGGGCAATCATGGCACGTATATCAGTATTCTGTACCAACTCCTCGATGTTCCGGAAGGCTATGCGACGACGTCGCGCGTATTCCTTGAGTGCTTCAAATGCCGGTATTATGATGGCTGTGACGTACTTGCGTTTGTCTCCTATGATTGCTACCTGTTCGATGAACGGGTCTTTGCCCAGACGGCTTTCGAGGGCCTGCGGGGCGATGTATTTGCCGTTGGATGTTTTGAAAAGGTCTTTGATGCGCTCGGTGAGTGTGAGCGACCCGTCGCGGGCGACTTTTCCTGCATCGCCGGTGCGCAGCCAGCCATCGGATGTGAATGCGGCGGCTGTCTCGGATGGCTTGTTGTAGTATCCTTTCATTACCGTTGGGCCGCTGACTTCGATTTCGCCGCTGTCGCCTATGCGTACGTTTACTTCGGGTACGACGGTGCCTACCGTTCCTAAGGCAAAGTCTGTAGCGGGGTAGCATGTCACCGTTGCGGTGGTTTCGGAGAGGCCGTAGCCGATGACGATATTGATGCCTATGGCGTGCAGAAAGGCGACGATGTCCGGTGATAGAGGAGCTCCGGCTGTGGGGTAGATGTTGCCGCGGTCAACGCCTATGGCTTTGCGCATCGTGGACAATACGTGGCGGTTGTAGAACCGGTAGCGCGCTTCGAGCCAACGTGGTACGCGCAGCCCGTGACGTACGTAGTCGAGGTTACGACGGCGTCCGACGGCTATGGCTCGGTGCACCATGGCACGTTTGAAAAATCCCATGGCGGCAATCTTTTCGGTGGCGGCGGTGTACACTTTTTCCCAGAAGCGTGGAACGCTGCACATGCACGTGGGGCGCACGTTGCGTAGTGCTCGGACTACATCGTGCGGGTCGGTATTGATGTACACCTCCATGCCCATGAACAGGCAGTAGTATGTCCATGCTTTTTCGAAGATGTGGCTTAGCGGCAGGAAGCACAGCGAAGTGTCTCGGTCGCTGATGCTTGTAAGACGTTGGCGATGTATTTCCATGGCTGCGTCAAAGCAGCTGTGTGTCAGGATGGCTCCTTTGGGTTCGCCCGTGGTGCCGGAAGTGTATATAAGTGTGGCGATGTCGTCGCCGGTGGCGGCATCACGGCGCGAGGTCACGGTGTGGCGTATGTTCTCACCGGCTGTGGCGCCTATGGTTACGAGGTCGGCCCATGTCAATGCGCGGTATTTTGACGGCTCGTCTGCAGGCAGGGTGCCGTCGATGAGTACGGCGCAACGCACTTCGGGGCATTCGTCAATGACGGAGCATACGGCTTCGTATTGTTTGGTATTGCCGACGATGATGATGCGAGCCTTGGAGTCGCGCAGGATGTATCGGATTTGTTCGGGTGAGGAGGTGGCGTAGATGCTTGCCGTGGCGGCGCGGTTGGCGAATGCAGCCATCTCGGCTTCGAGACTTTGCACTCTGTTTTCGCTGAATATTGCCACCATGTCGCCCGGGCCGAGCCCCAGGGAGCAGAAGGCGCATGCGACGTTGTCGATATTGTCGGCGAAACGCTGCCAGGACAGCGTCTTCCATTTGAGAGTGGCAGGTTCGTCGGTATAGTGTACCGCGATTTTTGTGCTGTGTTTTTGGCTCTGTCTCAGAGCCAAGTGTGTCAATATATTGGACATTGTGTAGAATTCGAAAAGTTGTGAGGCGGAGGGCGCCTGATGGCGCGTTCCGCGGGCTTTTAGCTTGCAAATGTACGGCTTTATTGTTTGACGGGCATCATTTAGATGCCTCGTTAACATTGTTTGCATCATTTACGGACATTTGGCAGGGCCTGCGTGCCGAGACTTCCGGACATCCAATCGGCTCCGAGCGTTTATTCGCGGATAATTTTTGCGAGGTTTGTGCAGCCGTCTTCGAGCAGAGTGAGGACGTTCTCAAAGCCGTCGTCACCATCGTAATACGGATCCGGAATGCAGTCTTGCCGCGTGGGCATTTGGACAAAAGCAATCATAGGCACTACCTTGTCTTGTGCTTCGATTGTCGGCGCCATGTGCTTCAGTTTGGCCACGTTGTTTGCGTCCATGCCGATGAGTATGTCGAAGTTGTCGAAATCGACATCGCGCACCTGCCGGCATATATGGTCAAGAGTGTATCCGCGCCATTGCGCGTGTATGCGCATGCGGTTGTCCGGGAGGTCGCCCACGTGCCATCCGCCGGTGCCGGCGCTGTCTATGATCCAGACATCCGTATCGCCGTGTTTGTTTATACAAGCTTGTAATATGCCTTGTGCGGCCGGGGAGCGACATATATTGCCCAGGCACACAAAGAGTACGCGCACAGGTAGCGACTCGGCGTAGCGATGGCGCATCGCATTGATAGTGGGTAGATGGTCAAGCAGTTTGTCGTTTATTGTCATGATGTATTGTGTGGCAATTATTCTTTGTGTGTTCGTGGTGGCGGCGCTTGGCCAGGTGCGGCAAGAGGTGTGCCTATAGGGTTCCGTGTATCAGATGCCCATAAGGTCGCGGTAGATGTCCAACGCGCTTTCGATGGTTTCCGGGTCGATGGTGGCATCGGTGACGATGTCGCCCGGGGCACGCAACAGCGTGAAGTTGATAGCATCGGCGTTGAGGTTTTTCTTGTCCTGTCGCATAAGGTCGATCAGTGCCGGGTAGTCGTCGCATGTGACGGCGAAGACGCCGTAGGTGTCGCGGACATACTTGGCAAATGTATGCAGCAGCGTCGAGTCAAAGCCCTGAAGCATAGAAGACAGCACACATTCGACCACAAGGCCGCGAGCGACCGCGTATCCGTGCGGGATGGGGTCGTGGCGTCGTAGAGCCATTTCCTCGAAGGCGTGTCCGATGGTGTGACCTAAGTTTAGCGCCTTGCGTATGCCGTGCTCCGTCGGGTCTTGCTTTACAATTTTTTCCTTGACGGCAACCGACCGTCGCAGCAGTTCGAGCAGTTCCTCCGGGTCGTGGTTCGTGTCCGTGATGTCGAAGGCCATGAGCCGGCGAAGGGCTTTGTCGCTGTCAAGTAGTCCGTGTTTGAGCATCTCGGCATATCCGGAGAGTTTCTCGCTTTTGGACAGCGTGTCAAAGAAGGTGGACGACACAATCACGTCCGTTGCGAGGTAAAAGGCTCCCACCTGGTTTTTGTAACCGTCAAAATTGATGCCCGTTTTGCCGCCAACGGCAGCATCGACTGCGCCGAGCAGGGTGGTGGGGATGTTGATGCACGATATGCCGCGTTTGTATGTTGCTGCGGCAAATCCTCCTAAGTCTGAGACTACGCCGCCGCCTACATTTATGATGAGTGCATGGCGTGAGGCGCGAGCTAAGGACAGCGCGTGCCATACGCGTTGCAGTGTGTCTGTGTTTTTGGACGCATCGCCGGCGGGGATGCATATCTGCGTGGACGTGCGCACGATTTGGCTTTGTTCCGCTAGCCTTGGCAGGACAAATGTCGCGGTGTTGGAGTCGGTGATGACGAATACCGAAGAGGGCGCCATGCGTTTTATGATGCTGTCGAGGGTGGCGCCCACGTTGTTGGTGTAGTGGATTTTCTGTGTCATGTGCGGTTGTGTGTCAAGATTGTCGGTTGCAGTGTTGTAACCTTCAATTGATATAACAATCGGGGAAGCATTTCGGCACATTGTGCCATGCTGTCGAAGACTACGGCGGCGCCGGCTTGTTCCATGTCCCGCCGCGGGATGGGCCCTGTGATGACGGCTATTGTGAACACTCCGGCGGCATCCGAGGATCTGACGCCAAGAGGTGCATTTTCAAACGTGACGGCATCCGTGGCGTCCACTCCGGCAATTTGGAGCGCGCGCAGGTAGGGCTCGGGATGCGGTTTGCCATGTGTGACGTCGTGCGAGGTCACGCGGCGTTCCGCATCGAATACGCCGGGGAAATCGGCATCGAGATGGTTGAGCAGCGAGCTTTGGCCCGATCCGGTGACCAGCACCGTTGTCATTGCGGCATCACGGCAGTACCGGGTGACGGCATCGGCGCCTTCGATGACCGGTGGTGCCGGCTGTGCGGCAAACAATTCGGTTTTGCGTCCATACAGGCGCTTAACGTCCTCGGGTGAGGCGTCGTGGCCATATTGACGGTTGAAAAGGATATTGATGGTGTCGGCGCCGGTGCGACCCTCGAAGGCGAAGAATTCGTCGTAGTGTGCGTTCAGCCCTTCTTCGGCGCACATGTTCATCCATGCACGGGCGTGGCGCGGCATAGAGTCGTAGAGGGTGCCATCCATATCGAAGAGGGCGGCTCGCGGTGTGAGGTGTGTGTATCCGTGACGGCGTATGAATGCCTGTATGTCAGCTGTGAAATCGGTCATATGTGGTTTTTGTGCGTCTTTTCGTCGTCTTTGATGTCTCGTGAGGCTTGGGTGTCTTGCTTGCTGTTTTTGCTCTTGTCCTTTTTGTCCTTTTTGTTTTTGGCCGTTGCCGCGTGGGCCGGTGTTTCAATTTGTCTTTCGTAGATGAATTCGGTAGAATCGGCGGGGCTTAGGGTGTCGTTGTCCGGAATATCATCGGCCGGTGTGGCGCCGTGGTGGCGTAGTGCTTCAAGGCGCAGGTGCGCGCGGTCGCCTTCGCGGATGCCGCGGCGGAAGACGTTCGAAATCTGACGCATGAGGTTGACGCGCGTGGTGTCTACGATGTTGACCGCCAGGGCATCACCGGGCTTGAGACGTGCGCGTCCCAGGCGTATCTTCATCTTGTCGGGGTTGCCGCTGATGTTTATGCCGAATTTGAAGGGCAGAGGCGACTTGAGCACTGCAATATGGTATTTGAAATTGAGAGCGAAGTCGTTGTACCCTTGCACGCCGAGGCGGTAGCGATCAATGTCGAAGATGAAAGGATAGATATGTAATTGGTTGTTTTCGACAGTCATCTGTATGGACATTTGGTCGATAATATTGCGCTTCTTGTTTTTGAAGAACAGCCATTTGGATAGTGTCTTGAAGGTATCCGGGTCTATAAGAACAAGTTGCTTGCCGTCAAGTTTGACTGCCGCATTGAACTCGGGCAGGACAAAGTCCATGGAGGGGCTTATAGGCGTGGTAGCGGCAATTTCGGCATCGATTATTCCGCTTAAGTCTCGCAACACCGGCATAATCGAGTCGATGGCCGGAACGAGGGACAGGAAATTGGCTAAGTTGAATTGTGACAGCTGCATTCCGAAGCCGAAACTGAGCTCGTCTACGCGGCGTCCCATATATAGCGCCGAGATGTTGATGTCGCCTACGTCGCTGGTGGCGTTGAGCTCGTGCAGGTTCACGGCTCCGTTATACATCATGGCGTGGCCGTGCAGGCCGTGCAGCATCAGGTCGGCATAGCGGACATTGGCCGCATCGATGTGGATGTTGGCGTCGATATTGGTGGGTACCAGTATGGGTACTATGGTGTCTGCCGCAGTTGCGCCCTGCTGTTTCATGGCGCATTCCAGGTCTATTTCGTTGTCGCTGTCACCGAGGCTGATGCCGTTGCCGGCTGCGGCTGCCGAGCTGTATGCCGCACCGGCAAACACGGCTCGTGCCAGCTGGTTGACGTCTATGGTGTCGCTGGATACATCAAGGAGTATCCCAAGGGGTTGCGACTTGCGACGAGACGTCAGCGCCTTTTTGATGTTGGAAATCTTGCCGGTGATGGTAAAGTCGCTTGAGCCTACGGTGTAGCGCATGCTGTGTATGTCGAGGCTGTCGTTGTTGAAGGTTATATCGATGTCTCGCAGATTGTTGCGCAGCGGAAAGTATGGGGTGTACAGGCGTGCGCGTTTTCCGGCAATTGTGCCGTTGATATCCCATGAACGCAGAAACCGGCGCATGGCAGTGGTCGTGCCGAAGTCTATGGTTTCGGTCTCGGAATCCTTGACTGTGGTGCGGTGCGGGCGTCCGCGGCGACGGCGGTATTCGGCAGTGGCTATTCTGTAGATGCTGTCACGGTCGAGAGTGGGATTGGCGCGGCGTATCGAGTCGCCTATGGCGCGAATGGCGCGTGAACGGTCGGTCTCGGGGCGTAATATTGCCTCGAGGTGTGTCTTGGCGCCGGGCAGTACGGCGCGTGTGCTGCGGTCGCCGGCGCTAAAGCGGTGCATTTCCAAGTCGAGAATCAAGTGAGGACGATGCTCGTCGCCTTCGTAGGCTTTGGCTATGGCATAGCCCTTGACGTTGCGTAGGCGTACGCGTGCCGAATCGGCCACGGAGAACATTTCGTAACGGGCAAAGCTGAGAGCTCCTCCCATGGGTCGGATGTCGTGGTCGCAGTGATGGCTGTGGCTGTTGCGTGTTCCGATGCCCATTTCCAGCCCGGTGAGGTGCATGCGAGCCTCGGGGGAGGATATGTATACCGAATCGATGGTGAGATGAGCTGTCAGCAGCCCGGTGGCGGTGACATCGGCTCGTTTGAAGGTCTCTTGCGTGCCGAATTTAAATAAAGCACGGTCAACGTACATGCTGTTGACCGTGTCGCTTTCCCATCTGAAATTTCGCAGTCCGATGTCGCCTTTCACCAGAAGCCGCTGAAATCCGCCGGGGCTGAGCATTGACGGCTGCCCTTTTATGCGGGCGTTGGCCGTCAAATCGCCGCTGATGCTTGCTCCGCCCAGCAGTCGCTTGAGCTGCGGCGGGAGTGCCCCCAGGTGGCTGACGCCGTTGACTTTACCATCAAACAGCGGGTCGCCGAGCATCTCGGTGACGGTGCCGGTGAGGTGCAGGTCTGTCGCCGGCCCGGCGATATTCAGTTGGTGGATGGTCAGGATGCTGGCGTTGAGGTTGTTGCCATCGATGTGTAGCGACATGTCGGTGCTGAAGTGTCGGAAGTCGACTTGCTGCCACTTGAGGTATGAGTCAGCTACGGATACATTGACATCCATGGTGGGCAGTGCATCGCCGTCCGTCCCTAAGGAGTAGGGCTTCAGCAATTTGGCGTCCACGCGTATGCGTGCATCGGTGTTGATGCCGACGGGTATGCCATAGAATTCGGCCATATCTTCGGGCACGGCGGCCAATAGCTCGCCCACGGGCAGGGGGTCGAGGTGCAGCCGCAGGGCATCGATGCGTGCGCTGTCTCCGATATTGAAACGGGTGTCTATATTGCCTTGTATCAGCGACATCTTGAAGGCAAAGCCTTCGAGGACTATTTCTTCGGGCTTGGCCTGGTCCCAGCGGATGTTGCCGTTAAGCCCGAAACCGAGGTCTTCGATACCGAAAATCTCGGATATAGCCGGGCAGTCGGCATCGCCGTCAAAGTCTATGCGGTACATCGGTTTGTCTTTGCCCGAGAGCGAGATAGCACTGAAGGAGGCTGTGGCCATGGCTCCGTCGCTATAGAAGCGTACCGGACCGGGGTTGGTCAGCGCAAAGCGCGTGAGCGTAATTTTGGGAAGGTCGGCGATATTGAAGGCCGTGGTGTCCTCCTCCTCGCTCGGCGGGAAGATGTCGTAATTGTTGGTCTCATCGTCCACGATGACGATATTGGCCTGTGGACGGTCGATGATGACGCTGTCTACGGTGATGGCGCCGGCGAGTAGGTCGGTGAGTTTTATCGAGCCTTCGAAGCTCTTGACCGTCAGCAGTGTATCCGCCCATTCGGGCAGCATTTCGCGTTCGGCGGCGTCCATGGTTTTGATGTCGCGTGATACCACGGTGAGGTTACGCATTTCGATGCCGAGATAGGGGAATGATCCGCGTATATTCAGTTCGGCGTATCCCAAAGTCACATCGGCACGTAAGGTGTGATTGGCTACATGTTCCAGCAGCGGTGTCAGTCTCTGGGGGTGTAGCAGACTCAGGGTGGCGGCAACCATCCCGAAGGCGTACAACACTATGGCCATCAGGACCCATGCGGAAACTTTGAGGACACGGCGCCATGTCGGACGGCGTGTGGGCGCTGCCGAATTGGCTGTGGAGGTTGTATTGATGCTCATATCTGGGAATGTCTATGCGGATGTCTATGTTCCGGGGATGTCTTGCGTAATCACTTGTGATGCTTTTTCTGCAACTCCGGTGGCGGGGTGGGGCGCGGACGCCGCGCCGCAATGTCGCGCGTGGTGATGTGGAAGCATCCCTGTTTTCTTTCGTATTTAATGTAGCAGCGGCCGTCTTGGCACATATCGTACAGGATTTCGGCAAGGAGGTTCTTGAGGTCTTCCTGTGTGCGGTTGACGCCTCCGCGGCTGTCGGTGTAGAAGTTTACGTAGCTGATATCGAAGGTTGTCCCGAAGCGATGGGCGGACGAGTCGACGGCTATACGGTTGACGCGGCGCAGCCGGCGCACAACCTGCTGGGTGCGCAGCAAGCTGGTGACTTTGAGCCGGTAATGGCCTCCGCCGCGTGCCTTTTGCTCGGTATTGAAACGGGTACCTATGTCGTGCAGCAGTTTCGCAGCTTCGGGAATGAGGTAGGGGTACGAGTACTTGAGACTGTCGATGATGAATTCGTTGCACGAGTGCACGGCCACGATAGGGCGGTCGATGGACAGGACATCGGACGGTTTCATCACCGGAACTATTCCGAAAGCCTGAGCCTCGGCGTAATGCACATAATTGCTGTCGTTGAATACGCGTGCCAGCGGGCCGCCGGGCAGCGTCCGCACCTTCATCTTGACACATTCGTCATCGGGCATACTATCGGTCCATTGCGCCGGTACGCTGTCGCGGTAGTCGCCGCCAAGCAGCATCTCGGCGGCCTCCACGTAGTCCTCGGCCCCAGCATCCGCTTTTGCGTCCGCATCGGCCTCCGCTCCTGCATCAGCCTTTGCGCCCTCCACGGCATATTCCGCGCTGTCCTGCGGCAGCGTGTCCGTGCCGTCGCCGTGTCCGCAGCCGCCTGTGGCGGTCGTCGCTAGGGCAAGCAATGTGCAATATGTCAGTGCCTTGTTCATCAGTGAGCGTCAGTCGTGCCGCTTTTCCCGGCCTGCCCGGCAGCATGTGCCCGGCCTGCCTTTGCGGCTACATTTATGCAAAGTTACACTTTCTCGGAATACTTGTATATGTGTCAGGACTCTATAAAATCTATTTAAATGCTTTGTTTATTTTCTTTATCAGATTGTAAAAGTCAGAATGAGTACTTAAAGCTATAGGAATATGTATAAACTCTTCCAATAGCTTTTTTTTGAATTCGTTTTTGAGCGATTTAAGTTCTTGTCCAGAGCTTAAAGCCAATTTCTGAATTAATTCAGGCTCTTTATTGGATAGTGCTTGACAGGCACATTTCGGTACAAGTCCTTCAATGCACTTTTTGCCAGTTTCATCCTTTCCTATTGGGAAAAAATCAACGTTATCCTTAAACCCTATCGAATTGACTGCTTTCTTAACGCTATCTAATTTATCGATATCTACGGTTAGAACCACCTTGTCGAATTTTTTACGGATGAAATTCATAAGGATATTGTTTTTTACATTATCAGCACCATTATATGGATATATTTCAATATCAGACGCCAAGGCATTAGCCCCATGGTTTTCATCCTTGAAGAACTCCAGGTACTCCTTGTCGATATCTCCTTCAACAAGAAGTATTTTTGAACGTTCGCTAAAAATAATCCTTTTCATGGGCCCAAAATCAGCTGGATTGACGCCTAACGCAACGGCAAAGGGCTCGTACCATTTCTCCAAATGAGTGTCGATTATGTGTGATGCAATGTCTTTGCTCCTTGGCTTTGTGTTGCGGCCAATAAGGACATTCGAATCGGGCGATTTAAAGCTTAAAAGGTATGGGCTATGAGTCGTTGTAATAATTTGAATTTTAAACTGGTTCGCCAAATCTTGTAATATTCTGCCAAATTCAGCTTGTGCTTGTGGATGCAAAAAGCACTCAGGCTCTTCAATGACAACTATTGGAGATATCCTATCTGATTCGGAACAGGATTGCTGTAGCCTCTTAGCGTTAAGAATGTTTAGAAATATTAGCGTTCGATTTCTTGTGCCGCTACCCCAATCGTCAAGTGCTACATCTGCATCTTTCTCTTTAAGAGAGATGTCAATGGATTCACGATCAAAATTCAATCCTGGAGTAGAGAAGCTAACCTCATACTTGTCTTCAAGATTGCCAAGCAGCTTGGTTAACTCTGCTTGGTGACTCTTAAGCGATTTTCGCACAATCTTTACTAATTCCTCCTTTTTCTTGTTAATCGCTTCCATGTCTGACGAACTAATGAAGTTCGTGATCCTATCCATATTGTCCTCAAAAGGATTAAAATCATAGTTGGTGGAATTGTGAAATATTAAACATTCGGAATTTCTAAGACGCTTTAATACTTCTTTCTTTTGAAAATCGTTGGAAATTTCTTTTGCCCCAAGGAATATTGAATATGATATTTCATTCTTATGGGTACGAGTATAGTCAACTCTTAAAGTTTCAACTTCGGATATTGTGATTTCAGAAGAGTCTTTTAGAATAAATTCAGTGAAGAATTTATAGATTGAGGAATCGCAATCTCTATGTATTTCAAGTTGAATACTAACGTAGATGCTCTCTTTGTCTCCTTTTTTCCAGCTTGTGACCTCGTCCTTCCAGTCTATGCCACTATTGCCAAATATAGTGGTTCCGTGGAACCTTAGCCTTGGAAATGGGCTAAGGACAGTTCTTAGTGCGCGAATAATGTTTGATTTCCCAGCGTTGTTTTTCCCACTTATTGCAGTATAATAGCCAGATAGTTCGATTTGAACATCTTCTAATGTGCGGTAATTACGTGCTATGATGCGTTTGATAATCATATCCTGTATGGAATCCTGAGACGGAGTTATTTTGTGAATCTAATTTGTAGGTTTAGTTTAATGAAATAGTTGTCGGCTACTTTATACACTTTTCCGAACATGTGTCGAGTTGCACTCGGCGTATCGAATTTAGTGTTGTTGAAAAGATATTCTTCAAAATCGTTACGGTCAAAAAAGTGATAACAAATTACCTCACCATCTTCTTTTACGACAATATAGCCGCCATTGGCATTGAAAGATCCATTCCATGGAGATGACACTGTCATTCCGAGAGCAAATGCCAACAAGAATTGTTTTAGCTTATATTCGTACATTGGCTGTCCTTCTTGCGAATTGATGCTGAGCGGATCTTCATGTGCTACTTTCTCCCCTCGAAGCGTAAGTGCATGTGTTACTATTGCTAGCTGTGCTGAGAAGGGAATGATGCTGCCATCTGAATAACATGTGCTAGAATCGTATATTTGGACTGGCCCAGCCTTTTTGTAGCCAAGGTCTAAAAGTGTAAATGTTAGTCTGTCTCTGCTCATCTTGAGATGTCGCATTTAATCGGTGTATATGCGCTTTCCGTTGTGTTCATATAAATGAACTATTGCAAAGTTAATCATTAATCTCGAAAATTAGGTCGGAAAATGTTTGATTATTTTGTCGATGATTGCTTTTGCTAGCTTTGTTGTCGTGTGTCATTTCCTATCCAATAGATGTAAGCGGGCGGCGGGACCCGGAAGGGGTTCCGCCGCCGCGTTATGTGTGGTTAAGCGCGAGGCTTATTATTTCTCGTCGTTGGCGAGTTTTTCTTTGAGGGCTGCGAGTGCCTCGAGGTCGCCGAGGGTGGTCTTCTCTAACGGGGCGTTGAGGGCTGCGGGAGCTTCTTCGGCCTTGGGTGCGCGGGTGGCACGTTTGGCTTTGCGCTCTGCTGCTTTCTCGGCGCGTGCTTCGTCTTCGAAGATGCGGCTGTGGCTGAGGATGATGCGCTTGCTGTCCTTGTTGAATTCGATGACCTTGAATTGGAGGGTCTCACCGGCCTTGGCCTGTGTTCCGTCTTCTTTGACGAGGTGCTTGGGCGTTGCAAAGCCTTCTACGCCGTGCTCGAGGGCTACGACAGCGCCTTTGTCAAATACTTCGGAGATGGTGCCTTCGTGGATCGAGCCTACGGCAAATTCGGTTTCAAAGGCATCCCAGGGGTTCTCCTCGAGCTGCTTGTGGCCGAGGCTGAGGCGACGATTTTCTTTGTCGATAGCGAGTACTTCGACATCGATGTCGGCACCGATTTGAGTGAATTCGCTGGGGTGTTTGATTTTCTTGGTCCAAGAGAGGTCGGAGATGTGGATCAGACCGTCGACGCCTTCTTCGATTTCGACGAATACGCCGAAGTTGGTGAAGTTGCGCACCTTGGCTGTGTGGCGGCTGCCGATGGGGTATTTGGTCTCGATGTTCTCCCACGGGTCGTTCTTGAGCTGCTTGATGCCGAGGGACATCTTGCGGTCTTCGCGGTCGAGAGTGAGGACGACTGCTTCGACTTCGTCACCGACTTTCATGAAGTCCTGAGCGGAGCGCAGGTGCTGGCTCCAGGACATTTCGCTGACGTGGATGAGGCCTTCGACACCGGGGGCGATTTCTACAAATGCGCCGTAGTCGGCCATAACGACAACTTTGCCTTTGACCTTATCGCCAACTTTGAGATTGGGGTCGAGGGCATCCCACGGATGGGGCTGGAGTTGCTTGAGACCGAGGGCGATGCGCTTCTTCTCGTCGTCAAAGTCGAGAATAACGACGTTGAGTTTCTGGTCGAGTTGTACGACTTCGGCGGGGTCTGTAACGCGTCCCCAGGAGAGGTCGGTGATGTGGATAAGGCCGTCGACGCCACCCAGGTCGATGAATGCGCCGTAGCTGACGATGTTCTTGACGGTGCCTTCGAGTACCTGGCCTTTCTCGAGCTTGGAGATGATTTCTTTCTTCTGAGCTTCGAGTTCGGCTTCGATGAGGGCCTTGTGGGATACAACGACGTTTTTGTATTCTTCGTTGATTTTGACCACTTTGAATTCCATGGTCTTGCCCACGTACATATCGTAGTCGCGGATGGGCTTAACGTCGATCTGCGATCCGGGGAGGAAGGCTTCGATGCCGAATACGTCGACAATCATGCCGCCTTTGGTGCGGCATTTGATAAAGCCTTTGATGATTTCGTCGTTGGCAAGTGCGGCGCTGATGCGTTCCCAAGCGCGTGCTGCACGAGCTTTCTTGTGGGAGAGGATGAGTTGACCCTTCTTGTCTTCTTGGTTTTCGATGAATACCTCTACAGTGTCGCCGACTTTGATGTCGGGGTTGTAGCGGAATTCGCTCATGGGGATGATGCCGTCGCTCTTGTAGCCGATGTTAACCACTGCTTCGCGCTTGTTCAGGGCGATGATGGTACCTTCGATTACATCCTTGTCCTTGACGGTGTTGAGCGATTCGTCATAGGTACGGGTGAGTTCCTCGCGCGATTTGGCGCTGGCGGTTTCGCCGTTTTCGTAGGCATCCCAATCGAAGTCTTCGATAGGGGTGTTTTTAAGTTCTGTCATTAAAAAAGTTAATAAAATGTTAGTATACTCTCGTAACGGTCGTTTGATGCTGTCCGTTTTTAGCGCGGCAAAGATACGCATAATTTTCTAATTACCAAAGTCTCCGGCGATTTTTGCGTTTTTTTATCGGAATATTGCGTAATTTTGCCGTGCCGATGTGTGTGCGCAGTGCTGCTCGGTATCAATTCTGATGTGCGGCATTGCCTCTTATTATAATAATGTGTTTAAAGATATGAATATTGCTGCCAAACCGCTTGCTCCGCCGGTGGCGGAGGGTGCACGCGACCACACTATTTCGATATGTAAGGGTATTGCCATTATCTTGATGGTTGTGGGGCACGTCGAGGCTCCGGAGCTGTTGACCAATTTTATTTACACGTTTCATATGCCGCTGTTTTTCATTGCGGCAGGCTACTTCTTCAGTCGCAAATGGCTTGACCGCCCTTGGGAGTTTTGCGTCAGGCGTGTCAAGGGTCTTTATGTTCCGTTCTTGACTTGGGCGCTGGTGTTTTTGGCTCTCCATAATGTGCTGTTTTACTTCGGAGTGCTCAATGAGCAGTATGGCAATTGGACCGGAGGGGTTACTCATCCGTATTCGTGGGACGATGCCGCTCAGCGTCTTATAAATATTGTATTCTCGATGTCCGGGTATGACGAGTTTATGGCCGGCGCTTTCTGGTTTTTCCGCGGTCTTCTTGTTGCTTCGGTGTTGTTTCTGATACTGTATAAATTGCTGGACCGTCATACGCGGGTCCGCGGTGATATGGCGGTGGTGATAATATGTGTCATGGCTCTTGCTTTCACGGCTTTTCGCATATTTTTCAATGCGCGCATACAGACTATTCCCAATGGCGGGATGCGTGAGATTTGGGGGTTGTTTTTCTTTGCCGTGGGTTATCTGATGTGTCGCTACGGCGGCTATGTGCCACGGCGGTGGTGGCTGACGGCGTTGCTTTTCGGTCTGATGTGTCTGGCGGCATATTTACACTTGTGCGGAATGAACAATAGCGGCACTATACGTGATGTGCTGACGCTGCCGCTGACCGGATTGACGGGCTTTGTAGTCACCTATCGCGTATCGGCCTTCATCCATGCCGGCCATCTCGGATCGCGTCTTCGTCGCTTGCTGGTGTATATAGGCGAGAATACGTTGTATATATTTATTTTTCATATAGTTGCATTCAAGGCAGTGAGTTTGCTTAAGATTCTATATTATGATTTGGATTGGGAGCAGATGGGGTGTCACATGGTGATACATTACAATCATCTGGACTTTTTCTGGGTGCTGTATAGCGTTGCCGGAGTTGCGCTGCCGCTGTTGGGGCTTGAGGGAGTTCGCCGTCTTCGCCGCCGCTTACGTAAGGCGTGATTTCGAATTTGATTTGGTTTGATTTTCGGCAGTCGAAGCGCTCGTTTTTGCCGGGTCTGAAGGCTTCGAAAAATAAATAGAATTTTTTTGCGGAAATATTTGGCAGATAGAGAAATAGTGCGTATCTTTGCATCCGAAATATAGGCCAAAGGCCCGTTGCGCCATCGCTAAATCTTTGACGGATAAGGCGATAGGTGTGTTTTGGGCTGTGTGCCGTATGATAAAAAAGAACATCAACAACTGTATTAAACATTTTCAAGTAACACCAACAACTAAGATGCCTACTATTCAGCAATTAGTAAGAAAAGGACGCGTGGCACTGGTGGATAATAGCAAGTCGCCCGCTTTGGACTCCTGCCCCCAACGTCGCGGAGTCTGCGTGCGTGTGTACACCACCACTCCCAAGAAGCCTAACTCCGCCATCCGTAAGGTAGCGCGTGTGCGTTTGACCAATGGCAAAGAGGTCAACTCCTACATCCCCGGCGAGGGCCACAACCTGCAGGAGCACAGCATCGTGCTCGTTCGCGGCGGTCGTGTGAAAGACCTCCCCGGCGTACGTTATCACATCGTTCGCGGAACACTCGACACCTCCGGTGTCAAGGACCGTACGCAACGCCGAAGCAAATACGGCGCCAAGCGTCCCAAGGCCGGTGCAGCCAAGAAGTAATTGCCACAGGCACGGCAGTGAAGCTATACTGAAAGCACCGCGAGATTAAATCAAAACAAACAACATTTAACTCGTTTTCGTAAAACTTGAAAAGCAGCAGCCCGCACGACGGGCAAGCGGCAAAGGTTGAGTAAGTACCTCGCCTGACAGGCTGTCAGAGGACAGCGATAAAGCGGCCCGCCTCCGGGAACAACATCCACCACGCATCCGCCCGAAGGCATAAAGGCATAGCGACAGCGAGCCCGGTACCGAAGAACAAAGCAGCAAGCAACCAAGCAACTCGAAAACACTACGACACAACAACAATGAGAAAGGCAAAGCCCAAAAAACGGATCGTTCTACCCGATCCCGTGTTCAACGACGTGCGCGTCTCCAAGTTCGTCAACCACCTGATGTATGACGGAAAAAAGAACACAGCTTACACCATATTCTATAACGCTCTCGAGATTGTCAAGGCAAAACTTCCCAACGAGGAAGCTACCGCACTCGAGATCTGGAAAAAAGCCTTGGAGAACATTACTCCGCAAGTCGAGGTCAAGAGCCGTCGTATCGGCGGTGCCACCTTCCAGGTGCCTACCGAGATACGCCCCGACCGTAAGGAATCTATATCCATGAAGAACCTGATACTGTATGCACGCCGCCGTGGTGGCAAGACCATGGCCGACAAGCTCGCCGCAGAGGTGGTTGACGCTTTCAACAACCAAGGCGGTGCATTCAAACGCAAGGAAGATATGCATAAGATGGCAGAGGCCAACCGCGCCTTCGCCCATTTCCGCTTCTGATATTCGGAACAAGAAAGTCATAACAACAGTATCGCAGGACTTCATAAATATAGAAATCAACAACACATCCGAATATGTCACAAGCAGAAGACCAGAGACTAAAGTATACCCGAAATATCGGCATCATGGCGCACATCGATGCCGGCAAGACCACAACTTCGGAACGCATACTCTTCTATACAGGCCTTACCCATAAAATCGGTGAGGTACATGATGGCGCAGCCACCATGGACTGGATGGAACAGGAGCAGGAACGCGGCATTACAATCACCTCCGCCGCCACTACCGCATTCTGGAAATATAATGATGAGAAATACAAAATCAACCTCATCGACACTCCGGGACACGTTGACTTCACTGTCGAGGTGGAGCGCTCGCTCCGCGTACTTGATGGTGCTGTGGCTACATTCTGCGCCGTAGGCGGTGTAGAACCCCAGAGCGAAACCGTATGGCGTCAGGCCGACAAATACAACGTACCCCGTATCGGTTACGTCAACAAGATGGACCGCTCCGGCGCCAACTTCTTTGAGGTTGTACGCCAGCTCCATGATATTCTCGGCGCCAATCCCTGTCCCATACAGATACCTATAGGCGCTGAAGAAACATTCAAAGGCGTTGTCGACCTCATCCGTATGAAAGCCATATTCTGGCACGACGAGACCATGGGCGCCGACTACGAAGTCGATGATATCCCCGAAAACCTCCTCGGCGAGGCTCAGGAATACCGCGACAAGATGCTCGAGAAAATCGCCGAATACGATGACGCCCTCATGGAGAAATACTTCGACGACCCCTCCACCATCACCGAGGACGAAATCAAGGCAGCCCTGCGCAAAGCCACCCTGTCGATGAACGTTGTACCCATGATTTGCGGATCTTCGTTCAAGAACAAAGGCGTGCAGCCCCTGCTTGACGCCGTGTGCGCATACCTGCCCAGCCCCGTAGACGCCGGTGCAGTGGAAGGCCACGCCGTAGGCGATCCCGACACCATCATCACACGCGAGCCCTCCTCCGAAGCACCCATGTGTGCACTTGCATTTAAGATTGCCACCGACCCCTATGTAGGCCGTCTGTGCTTCTTCCGCGTATACTCCGGCGATGTAAATGCCGGCAGCTACGTACTCAATGCTCGCTCGGGTAAGAAAGAACGTATTTCTCGCCTCTTCCAGATGCACTCCGCCAAGCAGAACCCCAAGGATACTATCGGTTGCGGCGATATAGGTGCCGGCGTGGGCTTCAAGGATATCCGCACCGGTGACACCCTCTGCGACGAAAATGCACCTATTGTACTCGAGGCCATGGACTTCCCCGATCCCGTAATCGGTATTGCGGTCGAGCCCCTTACACAGAAAGACCTCGACAAACTTGGCGTAGGTCTGCAGAAACTTGCCGAAGAAGACCCCACCTTCCAGGTTAAGACTAACGAAGAAACCGGCCAGACAGTTATCTCCGGTATGGGCGAGCTTCACCTCGACATCATCATCGATCGTCTCAAGCGCGAATTTAAAGTCGAGTGCAAGCAGGGCCGTCCTCAGGTTACCTACAAGGAATCCATCACCAAGCCAGTTGAGCTCCGCGAAGTGTTCAAGAAGCAGACCGGTGGTCGAGGCAAATTTGCCGACATCATCGTGCGCGTCGAACCCGTGGACGAAGGCTTCGAAGGCAACCTCCAGTTTGTGGACGAAGTTAAGGGTGGCAATATCCCCAAGGAGTTTATCCCCTCGATACAGAAAGGCTTTACCACAGCCATGAAGTCCGGTGTACTCGCCGGCTTCCCCGTAGAGCAGCTTAAGGTGACCGTTATTGACGGTTCGTTCCACCCCGTAGACTCCGACCAGCTCTCCTTCGAGCTCTGTGCCATTCAGGCATTTAAGAAAGCCTGCGAAAAAGCCGGTCCCGTGCTGCTTGAACCCATAATGAAGATCGAGGTTGTCACTCCCGAAGAATCCATGGGTGATGTCATCTCCGACCTCAACAAGCGTCGCGGACAAGTCGAAGGCATGGAAACATCACGCTCGGGCGCTCGCGTAGTCAAGGCCAAGGCACCTTTGGCCGAAATGTTCGGCTACGTCACCGCCCTGCGTACCATCACCTCCGGACGCGCCACCTCGACGATGTCCTTCTCCCACTACGCCGAAGTATCCTCCTCGATAGCACGCAACGTGCTCACCGAGTGCCAAGGCCGCGTAGACCTAATCAAATAAAGCCAATAAAAACGCAAAGCACATCATAAGAAATCATGAGCCAAAAAATTCGCATTAAACTCAAATCTTACGATCACAACCTCGTCGACAAGAGCGCCGAGAAGATCGTCAAGACAGTGAAGGCCACGGGCGCCGTAATCTCCGGTCCCATACCCCTGCCTACACACAAGCGCATATTCACCGTCAACCGTTCGACATTCGTCAACAAGAAAGCGCGCGAACAATTCCAGCTCTCGTCATACAAACGCCTCATCGACATCTACAACTCCACAGCCAAGACCGTGGACGCACTCATGAAGTTGGAGCTTCCCAGCGGTGTCGAAGTAGAAATCAAAGTCTGACGAAGACCCCCGACATTCCGGTCCGGCTCTTGCGGCATTATGCCGCAGGGTCCCCGGAAAGGGATACAAGAAAATCAACAATTAATAAATAATATCCAACCACAAAACCAACACAGAAATGCCAGGATTATTAGGAAAGAAAATCGGAATGACATCCGTTTTCAGTGCCGAGGGAAAGAACATTCCATGCACTGTTGTCGAAGTAGGTCCTTGCGTGGTTACACAGGTCAAGACAGTGGCTAAGGACGGCTATGATGCCGTACAGCTCGGTTTCGGTGAACAAAAGGAGAAACACCTCACCGCTCCCGAATTGGGTCACTTCAAGAAAGCCGGTGTAGCACCCAAGCGATACTTGGCCGAGTTCAAGGGTTTCGAAGGACAATACAGCGCCGGAGACACCATCACCGCCGAACTATTCAGCGAAAACGACTTCGTTGACGTAGTCGGCATCAGCAAAGGTAAAGGCTACCAGGGCGTAGTCAAGCGCCACGGCTTCGGCGGCGTCGGCCAAACCACACACGGCCAGCACAACCGCTTGCGCGCGCCCGGTTCGGTAGGTGCTTGCTCCTATCCCGCCAAGGTCTTCAAGGGAATGCGTATGGCCGGTCAGATGGGCAACCGTCAGGTAACGGTTCAGAACCTCCAGGTCATCAAGATCATCCCCGAACACAATATTATAATGCTCAAGGGCTCCATTCCCGGAAGCAAAGGTTCAATCATTTCAATCGAGAAATAACAATGGAACTCGCAATATACACCCAAGAAGGAAAAGACACCGGTCGTAAGGCAGTCCTCAACGACGAGGTGTTCGCGATAGAGCCCAACGAGCACGTACTCTACCTCGCCGTAAAACAGTATCTTGCCAACCAACGTCAGGGTACACATAAATCCAAAGAGCGTAGCGAAGTGTCCGGCTCGACGCGTAAGCTGCACAAACAAAAAGGCGGCGGCGGTTCGCGTATAGGTGATATCAACTCGCCCGTACTCGTAGGTGGCGGCCGCGTATTCGGTCCCCGTCCTCGCGACTACCGTTTCAAACTTAACGCCAAGATGAAAGACCTCGCACGTCGCAGCGCATTGTCCGCCAAGGCAGCCGACGGCCGAATCATCGTGGTCGAAGACATCAAAATCGATGCTCCCAAGACTAAAGAGTTTGTCAAGATAGCCAAGGCCCTCAACTTTGAAGGCAAGAAGGTACTCGTGCTCAATGCGGACATCGACCGCAATGTGACGCTGTCGGCACGCAACGTTCCCGGAGTCAATATCCTCCACGCCGGCGATGCCAACACCTACGCACTGCTCAACAACAACGTAATCATCATTACCGAAAGCTCGCTCGAGACGGTAAACAAATTCTAAGGAGGAACAACAATGGATATAATGATTAAACCCATCATTACCGAGAAGGCCACCAAGCTTACCGAAAAGCACGGGACATACACCTTCCGCGTATCCCCCGAGGCAAACAAATACCAGATTAAGACCCTCGTAGAGCAAACTTACGGTGTAAAAGTCGTCAACGTCAACACAGCCGTAGTCCGCGGCAAGAACAAATCTCGCTGGACTCGCACCGGCCTTCTTCGCGGCAAGACAGCCCAGTGGAAGAAAGCCTTTGTAAACGTCGCCGACGGTCAGACCATAGACTTCTTTAGCAACATCTAACATAAAATGGCAGTAAGAAAATTCAAGCCCACCACCCCCGGGCAACGACACAAAGTTATCGGTGTATTCAAAGGTACCATCACTGCTACTACACCGGAGAAATCTCTTACAGTCGGTAAGCGCGCCAGCGGCGGACGCAACGCCGAAGGCCACCTCACCTCCCGATACCTGGGCGGTGGCCACAAACGCAAGTACCGTATCATAGACTTTAAGAGAAACAAAGACGGCATACCCGCCGTAGTCAAGAGCATCGAGTACGACCCCAACCGCTCGGCACGCATCGCCCTGCTGTATTACGTCGACGGTGCCAAAGCGTACATCATCGCGCCCAACGGCCTCGAAGTCGGCACCACCGTGGTTTCCGGCGAAGACGTGGCTCCCGAAGTAGGCAACTGCCTGCCTCTGGGTAAGATACCTGTAGGTACGCTGGTACACAACATCGAGCTCCGTCCCGGCCAGGGCGCATTCATCGCTCGCAGCGCCGGCACCTTCGCACAGATAGTGTCTCGCGAGGGCAACTATGCTATTATCAAACTTCCTTCGGGCGAAACTCGCAAAATCCTTGCCGCCTGCCGAGCAACCGTCGGCGTCGTGGGCAATAGCGAACACTCGCTCGAACGCTCCGGTAAGGCCGGCCGCTCGCGCTGGCTCGGCCGTCGTCCGCACAACCGCGGCGTGGTTATGAACCCTGTCGATCACCCCATGGGTGGTGGCGAAGGCCGCGCTTCCGGTGGACATCCCCGCTCACGCAAGGGTCTCTACGCTAAAGGTCTCAAGACCCGTGCGCCCAAGAAGCACTCTTCGAAGTACATCATTGAGAGAAGAAAGAAGTAATCAGATAATCAGCATACACTTATGAGCCGTTCCCTAAAAAAAGGACCCTTTATCTCCGTAAAGCTGGAGAAAAAAGTCGCCGACATGGACGCCAGCGGCAAGAAGAACGTCATTAAGACGTGGAGTCGCGCATCCATGATCGCTCCCGAGTTCGTAGGCCACACTTTCGCCGTACACAACGGCAACAAGTTTATTCCCGTGTACGTTACAGAAAACATGGTAGGCCACAAGCTCGGCGAATTCGCCCCCACCCGCACATTCCGCGGACACGCCGGCAACAAGAAAAAATAATCCGGCGACCGCGGCGGTAACCGCCCACCGCAAGGTGGCGACATCGCGCAGCGGCGACAGCCAAGGCCCAATTCGGCCGCGCAAGTGCCCTCCAACGTTAGCCAGCCTTCCTCGGCAAGTACCCCGGAGACACCGCGCCACCCCGATGGCACTACGGCAACCGACCGCAACGTAATACCGTCGCGACCAGACATCCAAAACAACAAAAAAACAGAACCCGCCAAAACAACCGCATAACACAATGGGTAAAAGAAAAAAAGAAGCAGCCGACAAAATCAAGGCAGTCAAGAGAGAGACCGCCTTTGCCCGGCTCAACAACGTGCCTTCTTCCCCCCGCAAGATGCGCCTCGTGGCCGACATGGTACGCGGCAAAGAAGTTTTCCGCGCCTTAGGCCTGCTTAAGTTCTCCAACAAGGAGGCCGCCGGACGCCTTGAAAAGCTCCTGCGCTCGGCCATCGCCAACTGGGAAGCAAAGAACGAAGAAAAGGCAGAAGCCGGCGTACTCTGCGTCAAAACCATACACGTAGACTGCGCCCCGATGCTCAAACGCCTTCGCACAGCGCCCCAAGGACGTGGCTACCGCATACGCAAGCGCTCCAACCACGTTACTATCATCGTAGACCGTATCAACCAAAACACAGAAGCATAAACCATGGGACAGAAAGTTAATCCTATCAGCAACCGCCTCGGCATAATCCGTGGCTGGGATTCCAACTGGTACGGCGGCAAGAAATACGGCGACACCATCTTAGAAGACTCGCGCCTTCGCCGCTACCTCGACGTCCGCTTGGCCAAATGCTCGGTATCCCGCATTGTCATCGAACGCACCCTCAAGCTCGTAACCATCACAGTGTGCACATCGCGCCCCGGTCTGATCATCGGCAAGGGTGGCAGCGAAGTAGAAAAACTCAAGGAAGAGCTCAAGAAAATTACAGACAAGGACGTGCAAATCAATATCTTCGAGGTGAAACGCCCCGAGATGGACGCCCAAATCGTAGCAGCCAACATCGCACGCCAGATTGAAGGTAAGATTGCCTATCGCCGCGCCGTCAAGATGGCCGTTGCATCGACCATGCGCGCAGGCGCCGAGGGTATTAAGGTACAAGTCAGCGGCCGCCTCAATGGTGCCGAAATGGCTCGTAGCGAGATGTTCAAGGAAGGCCGTACGCCACTGCACACCCTGCGTGCCGACATCGACTACGCACTCGTGGAATCTCACACCAAAGTCGGCGTTGTCGGCGTTAAGGTGTGGATTTGCCGTGGTGAAGTCTATGGCAAACGTGACCTGGCTCCCTCGTTCACACAGGCCTCCAAGGAAAATCGTTCGGCCGGCGCTCCGGCAGGACGTCGCGGAGGCTTCCGCCGCGGTGCCAAGAACCCCCGTTGAGGCACGGCAAGCGGAGACCAACACAAAAGTTAACAACATCCAACACAAACGACAATGTTACAACCTAAGAAAACCAAATTCCGCCGTTCACAAAAAGGCCGCATGAAAGGTAATGCCCAGCGTGGCAACCAGCTTGCCTTCGGCTCCTTTGGTATAAAGACCCTTGAATCCAAATGGATTACCGGTCGCCAGATAGAGGCTGCTCGTATCGCCGTGACGCGCTATATGCAGCGTCAGGGTCAGATTTGGATACGCATCTTCCCCGACAAGCCCATCACCAAGAAACCTGCCGAAGTCCGCATGGGTAAAGGTAAGGGTTCGCCCGAAGGCTTCGTGGCACCCGTCACCCCCGGTCGCATAATTATCGAGGTCGAAGGCGTAAGCTACGAAATCGCAAAGGAGGCACTGCGCCTTGCAGCCCAGAAGCTCCCAGTAGTCACCAAGTTCGTCGTCGCTCGCGACTACGATCCCAGTCAGAACGTCTAAAAGTCAGCACGCCACTATGAAACAGCAAGAAATCAAAGAAATGGCGACCGCCGACCTGCGCGCACGCCTCGCACAGATGGAGAAAGACTACCGCCAGCTCACCATCAACCACGCCGTAACGCCCCTGGATAACCCCGCAAAGATTACCGCCGACCGCCGTGCCATTGCACGCGTGAAGACGGAACTTCGTGCTCGCGAAATTCAGGAAGCCAAAGCTGCGAAATAACTCCGGACATCCCCATCCAATGTTCCACAACAACTAACAACAGAAACACATGGAAAAACGAAATCTTCGTAAAGAACGCATCGGGGTTGTTTCCAGCAACAAAGGCGACAAGACAATCACCGTGACCGTAAAATGGAAAGAGAAACACCCCATCTACGGTAAATTCGTGAACAAGACCAAGAAGTTCCACGCCCACGACGAGAAGAACGAGTGCTCTATAGGTGACACCGTGCGCCTGATGGAGACCCGTCCTCTAAGCAAGACCAAGCGTTGGAGATTAGTAGAAATCATCGAAAAAGTTAAGTAACGACAATGATACAGACCGAAACACGGCTCAATGTAGCCGACAACTCCGGCGCAAAAGAAGTGCTGTGCATCCGCGTACTTGGAGGCACAGGGCGCCGTTATGCTTCCGTAGGTGACATCATCGTAGTATCGGTGAAAAATGCCTTGCCCGGTTCCGACGTCAAGAAAGGTACCGTCAGCAAAGCCGTCGTCGTACGCACCAATAAGGAAATCCGCCGTGCTGACGGGTCCTACATTCGCTTTGACGACAACGCCTGCGTGTTGCTCAACAACGCCGGTGAGCTTCGCGGCACGCGTATCTTCGGGCCGGTAGCCCGTGAGCTCCGTGCCACCAACATGAAAATCGTTTCACTGGCACCCGAGGTGCTCTAACCGCGCCTCGTGCCACCAAACACAAACAAGACAATGAGCAAACAGCATATCAAAAAAGGCGACACCGTACAAGTGCTCGCCGGCGAAGACCGCGGCAAACAAGGACGTGTACTCCAGGTACTCGTCAAGAAAGACCGCGTGGTCGTCGAAGGCGTCAATGTAGTCACCAAGGCTACCAAGCCCTCGGCCCAGCATCCGCAGGGCGGGTTGGTGAAGAAAGAGGCCGGCATACATGTGAGCAACGTTGCCCTACTCGATCCCAAGAGCGGCAAGCCCGTACGTGTGGGTTTCCGCAAAAACGATGCAGGCAAGACAGTCCGTTATTCAAAAAAATCAGGAGAGGAGATTAAATAATGAGCACCACCACACTTCAGAAAGATTACAAGGAGCGCATTATTCCCGCCCTTGAGAAAGAGTTCAACTACACCACCGTCATGCAGGTGCCCCGTTTGGAGAAGATAGTCATCAATCAGGGTCTTGGCGAAGCCACTCAGGATCGCAAGATTATAGATACGGCCATCGCCGAGCTTACCGCCATCACCGGTCAGAAAGCAGTGGCCACCCTGTCCAAGAAGGATATCTCCAATTTCCATCTGCGTAAGAAGATGCCCGTAGGCGTACGTGTGACTCTTCGTCGCGAGCGTATGTACGAGTTCCTCGAGCGTTTGGTGCGCGTGGCGCTGCCCCGTATCCGTGACTTCAAGGGCATCGAAGGTAAACTTGACGGCCGTGGCAACTACACCCTTGGCATCACCGAGCAGATTATCTTCCCCGAGATTAACATCGATTCGATCAGCAAGCTTCTCGGCATGAACATCACTTTTGTGACTTCCGCCAGGACCGATGCTGAAGGTTACGCCCTGCTCAAGCACTTCGGATTACCCTTCAAGAACGCCAAAAACTAACCCCCGCACAAACACAGTATAATGGCAAAAGAATCAATGAAAGCACGCGAAGTTAAGCGTGCACGCCTCGTTCAGAAATACGCCGAGCGCAAAGCAGCCCTGCGTCTCCAGGCCAAAGAACTCGCCAAGCAAGGCGAAAGCGCCTACGAGATTTATCAGCAGCTGCAGCGTCTGCCCAAGAACGCGTCCAGTATCCGCATGCACAACCGCTGCTCCATCACCGGACGTCCCAAGGGCTATATGCGCCAGTTCGGTATTTCGCGTATACAGTTCCGCGAGATGGCATCTGCCGGCCTGATACCCGGTGTTAAGAAAGCCAGCTGGTAAATCGTACGATGCCGCCGCGGGCTCGACCCTGCGGCGGCCCGCACGGACATATGCATCGGCGCCAAGCCCACCGCTTTATGCGGTTCCGCACCTCCCTCCCGCTGCCTTCCTTTGGGACGGCAGGACAAACAGAGAAGACTTTTAGTATTAAATATTGTTGGGAACACCCCAATCAATTTAACAACAAACAACAATGACAGATCCCATTGCAGACTATCTGACAAGATTGAGGAACGCCATCAAGGCTAACCACCGCGTGGTGGAAGTGCCCGCCTCCAACATCAAGAAAGAGATCACCAAGATACTCTTCGAGCAGGGCTACATCCTCAACTACAAATTCATCGAAGGGAACACCCCTGCAGGCGCTATCAAGATAGCCCTCAAGTACGATCCCGTAGACCGTGTTAACGCCATCAAGGTTCTCAAGCGCGTATCGCGTCCCGGCCTGCGCCAATACACCGGCTACAAGGACATGCCCCGTGTGCTCAACGGACTTGGCATCGCCATCCTGTCCACCAGCAAAGGCGTGATGACCAACAAGCAGGCAGCCGAAGAGAAAATCGGCGGCGAAGTGTTATGCTACGTATACTAATCACTGAACAAAGCACACAGACATGTCACGTATAGGAAAAGCCCCCATAGCAATACCCGCCGGCGTTACAGTCACGGTATCCGGCGAAAAAGTTACAGTCAAGGGTCCCAAGGGCACCCTCGAACAGACCGTACATTCCGATCTCAGCGTTAAAGTTGAGGACGGACACGTAATAGTAACCCGTCCCACCGATGACCGCGAGCACCGCGCACAGCACGGCCTGTGGCGTGCGTTGATCCACAACATGGTCGTAGGCGTGAGTGAAGGTTACCGCAAAGAAATGGAACTCGTAGGCGTAGGTTACCGCGCCACAGCTACAGGCCAAGTTCTGGAGCTGGCACTCGGCTACTCCCACGCCATCTATATAAAGCTCCCCCCCGAGGTAAAGGTAGAGGCCAAGAGCGAGCGCAACAAGAACCCGCTGATCATCCTCGAGAGCGATGACAAGCAGCTTCTGGGTCAAGTATGCGCCAAGATTCGCTCGCTGCGCAAGCCCGAGCCGTACAAAGGCAAAGGCATCAAGTTTGTCGGCGAAATCATTCGCCGCAAGTCCGGCAAGAGCGCAAGTGCCAAATAACCGGGCCATAGCTTAGCAACAACCTCACACAACCAACAAAAAACATTCTACCACAATGGTAACTAAAATAGAAAGACGCAATAAAATCAAGACACGCATCCGCGGCAAGATCTCCGGCACAGCCCAGCGTCCGCGCATGACAGTGTTTCGCTCCAACAAGCAGATTTACGTACAACTCGTAGACGATCTGGCGGGAGCCACTTTGGTTGCAGCATCTTCGCGCAACCTCGACGTCCAAGGCGACAAGAAAACCATCGCAGCGGAAGTCGGCAAAAAGATTGCCGAGAAGGCCCTGGCCGCCGGCATCACCGAAGTAGTGTTTGACCGTAACGGATATCTCTTCCACGGTCGTGTTAAATCCCTGGCCGACGCCGCACGCGCTTGTGGCCTCAAATTCTAAAGACAACCACTATGGCTAAAAGAAACAATCGAGTAAAAACTACAAGCGATCTCGAACTCAAAGACCGCTTAGTGGCCATCAACCGCGTCACCAAAGTAACCAAGGGCGGTCGCACCTTCACCTTCGCCGCCATCGTCGTTGTCGGCAACGAGAACGGCATCGTAGGCTGGGGCCTGGGCAAGGCCAACGAAGTGCAGGCAGCCATCGCCAAGGGCGTAGAAGCAGCCAAGAAGAACCTTGTGCGTGTGCCCGTACACAAAGGCACCATCCCCCACGAACAGGAAGCCAAATTCAGCGGCTCGCGCATCATCCTCAAGCCCGCCTCCACCGGTACCGGTGTGAAAGCCGGTGGTGCCATGCGTGCCGTCCTCGAGAGCGTAGGCGTGACTGACGTCCTTGCCAAGAGCAAAGGCTCGTCCAATCCCCACAACCTTGTGAAAGCCACTATCGCCGCATTGTCCGAGATGCGCTCGCCTGCACAGGTTGCGCAGAACCGCGGCATCACCGTCGAAAAGGTTTTCCACGGCTAAGACACTCAGGCCCGAGGCTTCGAGCCCGGGCAAAGTTACACACAACACAAAACACCAGACAATGGCACAGATAAAAATCACACAGACCAAGAGCCGCATCAACTGCCCGGCAGTGCAGAAGCGCACTCTTGACGCTTTAGGCCTGCGCAAGATGAACCACACAGTGGTCAAAGAGGACACCCCCTCCATCCGCGGCATGGTGCAGAAGGTACATCACCTTGTAACCGTCACTGAGGCCTGATATAGGAGATAGTCCGGCCCGTCGGGGAATATATCCCGGCGGCGGGACAGCTCCAAGACAACATAACCAACACCCATAATAGACAAAAAACAATGGATTTAAGCAACATACAACCCGCCATCGGCTCGGTACGCAATAAGACCCGCGTGGGTCGCGGACAGGGTTCCGGCAAGGGCGGCACATCCACACGCGGACACAAAGGTGCCAAATCGCGTTCGGGTTATAAACGTAAAATTGGTTTCGAAGGTGGCCAGATGCCACTGCAGCGTCGTCTTCCCAAATGGGGCTTCAAGAGCCTTAACCGCGTAGAGTACAAGGCCATCAATCTCGATGCAATTCAGACGCTTGCCGAGGGCAAGAACCTTGACAAGGTGACCCTCGCCGACCTTCGCGCAGCCGGATTGGCCGGCCGCAACCAGCCGGTCAAGATACTCGCCGGCGGCGAAATCTCCAAAGCCGTAACCGTCGAGGCCAACGCATTCTCACAGGCAGCCCAAAAGGCCATCGAGGCCGCAGGCGGCGCTGTCGTCAAAGCATAACACAATATGAGATTCTTCGAGACCTTAAAAAACATCTGGACAATCGAAGAGCTGCGCAAGAGGCTTCTCATCACAGTCCTATTGGTACTTATATACCGACTGGGCTGTTATGTCGTGCTTCCCGGCGTGTCTCCGGCTGCCATAGATGCACTGTCTAGCTTCACCAATAAGACAGGCATGATGCAGCTGCTCGATATGTTCTCCGGTGGTGCGTTCTCTCAGGCATCAATCTTTGCCTTGGGTATCATGCCCTACATCACCGCCTCCATCGTCATCCAGCTCCTCGGCATGGTGTTGCCTTCGTTCCAGAAGATGCAGCGCGAAGGCGAGAGCGGACGTCAGAAACTGACCCAGTATACCCGATACTTGACAGTGCTGATTCTGCTGCTGCAGGCTCCCGCATATCTGGTCAATCTCCAGTACCAGTTTGCACAAGCCAACGGCGCAGAGGCCGCATCCTTCGGTTTCTGGAATATTGTGTACCTGACCATTATCCTGGCCGCCGGCTCCATGTTCATTATGTGGCTGGGCGAGCGCATCACTGACCGTGGCATAGGCAACGGTATCTCCTTCATCATCTTGGTAGGTATCATTGCCCGACTCCCATCGGCATTGTTCTATGAGTTTACGTCTCGTCTGCCCGGTACCAGTGGCAGCGAGGGCGGCCTTGTGATGTTCATCGTCGAAGTCGTGCTTCTGTTTGCCGTTACCATCGGAGCAGTGCTTCTGGTACAGGGGACACGCAAAGTGCCCGTACAATACGCCAAACGTATTGTCGGCAACCGTCAATACGGTGGTGCACGCCAGTACATACCCTTGAAAGTCAACGCAGCCGGTGTGATGCCTATCATCTTTGCCCAGGCAATCATGTTTATCCCCATCACGCTGGTAGGCTTCGCGAGCGATGGCTCGGGCCTTGTGCAGGCACTTACCGATATCAATGGTTTTTGGTACAATTTCATCTTCTTCCTGATGATTGTTGCTTTCACCTACTTCTATACCGCCATCACGGTGCGTCCCACACAGATGGCAGAAGACATGAAACGCAACAACGGATTTATTCCCGGCGTAAAACCCGGCAAGAAGACGGCCGAGTACCTCGACACCATCATGAGCCGCATCACTTTGCCCGGTTCAATTTTCCTGGGCATTGTTGCAATCCTTCCCGCTTTTGCCCGCTTCTTCGGCATCAGCCAGAACTTTGCACAATTCTTCGGCGGCACATCCCTGCTGATTATGGTAGGTGTCGTGCTTGACACCCTGCAACAAATCGAGTCGCACCTGATGATGCACCACTATGACGGCCTTATGAAAGAAGGCAAGATTAAGGGTCGCACTACCGGGTCGGCATATTAATTCGACCAAACTACCGCAGTACGGCGGACGAACATACAA
>ULTX01020263.1_pt1 | contig 35813 bp, 40 predicted proteins | sample 1958041 | NCBI WGS metagenome assembly ULTX01 (sample SAMEA4835747, study PRJEB28245) | human gut metagenome | biome: gut microbiome; material: fecal sample | place: Denmark | collected 2008
AACTGCTGGCTGCACGATCATACTGTGCGCAGACAACAGTCTCTTTCTCTTTTTACTTAATTTATCCCATATTTCTCCTCAAACTCATCCACCGGCACCGGTCTGGAAAAATAGTACCCCTGGAACATCTTACATCCCATCCTGGTCAGCATGGAAAGCTGTTTTTCTGTCTCAACGCCTTCCGTGATCACTTCCATACCAAGTTTGTCCGCAAGCACGATGATGCTCTCCAGGATATCCTTTCCTTTCACCTCATTTTCAGAAGCCCGCAGAAATCCCATATCTATTTTCAGCACATCTGCGCTGATATCTTTTAACATATTTAAGGACGAATATCCGCTTCCGAAATCATCGATTTCAATCTTAAATCCAAAGTCCTGAAGCCGCTTTAAGATCTCCATGTTCTTCTTAAAATCGGACATGAGCGCCGTCTCTGTGATCTCAAGCTTTAACATCTCCGGGTCGATCTCATATTTTTGCACAAGACCGGTAAACGTCTCATAGACATCCACAAGGTAAAAATCTTTGGTCGAAATGTTGACCGAGATATGGTACGCCCCGGCATTATTTTTCTTCCACTCCGCCAGCTTCTCTGCCGCCTTCTCCCAGATATAGCGGTCAAGCTTGTAGATCAGTCCCGCTTTTTCAAGGATATCGATAAAAACTGCCGGTGATAAAAGTCCGCGTTCCGGATGCTCCCAGCGGACCAGTGCCTCCGCTCCGTAGGCTTTTCCCGCTTCATCCACCTGCGGCTGCAAAAACATCACGAACTCATTTTGTTCCAGTGCCCGCTCAAATTCCCCGATGATGCGCCGCTCCTCGATCGAGCGTTTCAAAAGCTCGTCATCATAGTAGGCAAGGCTGCTGTGATAATCGTTTTTTATCGTTTCACTGGCAAGATTTGCCTTGTCGCACATGATGCTGACCGGCTCTTTGGGATTTTGAATATTGTATACGCCGGCAAATACATGCAGCCGGAAGGAACTGTTGTTGACCTCTTCCTGTATTTTCTCCACGATCTCAAAAAGCATTTCTTCGCGGAACGCCTTCTGCTCCATGCAGACTGCGAACCGGTCTCCCTGAAGTCTCGCGCACAGCGCTCCTTCCCCTGTGTGCGTGCGCATCAGCTCCGCCTGTCTTAACAGGATATCATTTCCCTTCTCAATGCCAAAAAGTTCATTTACAAATTTAAAATCACGGATATTACTGCATATGATGCAATATTTTTTGTCCGGATTCTGATGAAGCCGCTCACTGGTATCCAGATAAAACTGCTCCCGGTTCAAAAGTCCGGTCAGCCTGTCATGGGACGCACGGTATTTTTCATGCTCGAGTGACTCGATCTCTTCCGTCCTGTCATTGAAAATGAAATAATCACACACAAAGTTGTTTTTATCGTCGTAAATACGCTTGTAAACAATTTCGTAATACTGTTCTTTGCCGTCTTTCTCAACCGGCATCTGAAACTGCATGGAATCGGTTCGTTTTTCGCCGGAATCCGAAAGCCAGTCCCGATACATTTTCTCCAGCACATCCGGTCTGCCGCTCACCTGATAAAGCTCCCGCACCAGATCGTTGCAGTATACGCAGGTTCCCCGGTTGTCAAAGCAGATGATGCCGCTGTTCATGTCACGGATGATCAAAGAAAGTGTACTCTCAATCAGCTCATTCGGCACATAGCTGAACGTAAAGTAATAGATGAGCATGGACATGACTCCAAACATGATCATCGACACATCATAGATCGACTGGGAATGGATCGAGAGCAGATCCAGTACAAATCCAACCACAAGCGCGGACAGAATGACTTCATACCGGAAGCGGTAAAATTTGGATGCTCTCGCAATCATAAACAGATACGCCAGGATCAGGATCGCGATCAGCACATAACTGTATATAAAATGCATCTGATAAAAGAAGCTGCCTTTCACAAACTCGACCGCGATCATATCCCCGGTCATCTCACCCACCGAAAACATATGATGCGTCCACGCGTTTACGATCAGCATGACCGTCTCAATCGCCGCGTAAGCCTCCATCAGGAGCTTAACGACCCGAACGCCGTGAAACAGTCCGGTATAATACTGCGTGTAATACATAAGCAAAATAAGGAGCCAGTCGAAACAGGCAAGCGTCAGTCCCTTGCAGAGTGTCGTCACAAAAACTCCCGGCACAAATGTATAGGCTGCAAATATGATCCCGCACAGGAATGCCACGCTCTCGTAACAGAATACGATCTTTGCCAGCTTTCCGTTTCTTTTTTCCGCCTTTAACGCACACACTCCGAGCGCAAGGATCTCTATGATAATAAGTACTCCGTATAGCGCTTTCATACATATTCCCCCATGTACTGTACTTTTACCATATCATACCACAGAATCCACCTGCTGGGATAGACTTTTTTCTGTCAATGGCAATATTATTTTTACCAAAAATCCCCATCCCCTATCACTTTTTATACAAAATTTTCCTCCATGCCTCTCAATGATCTCCTCAGCTATATAAAGGCCGAGTCCCATTCCTCCTGCCCTGCTGTTTCTTGCACTGTCTCCACGATAAAAAAGTTCTGTCATATAGGGAAGTTCTTCTTTGGATACACCCCTGCCATAATCCCGTATTCCAAACACTGCCAGCTCTCCTTCTTTTTTCACAGAGACCGTCAGCTTCTTTCCATCCATACCGTATTTTAAGGCGTTTTCAATCAGATTTCGAATCACTCTTCCGATTCTTTGTGCATCCCATTCGCCGCAGATCGCATACTCCGGTATTTTAAGTTCCAGTTCATAGCCATTTTTTTCAATTTGCGGATAATATTCGATCAGTATCTCCCTTACCAGCTCTGTCAAGTCGGTTTTTTCCCTGCACAGCCGCATCGTTCCCATTTCAAGTCTCGAATACTCCAGCAGTTCTGTAAGCAGTTTTTCCATATAAACCGATTTTCTGCGAATAATATCTGCATACTGTTTTTGCTCCTCTTTCGACTCATAGATCCCATCACAAAGCATTTCAGCATACCCCATAACCGAGGAGAGAGGAGTTCTTAGATCATGCGAAATTATCGACACCAATTCTCTTTTTTTCTGTTCCAGTTCTGCCTTTTCCTGATACTGTTTTTCTAATTTTTCCGCCATAGAATTGAATCCTTCTGCCATGACTGTCAACTCGTCATTTCCTTTTTCTTCCATGCGCACATCCATATGATCCGTCGATAATTCCTGCATCACCTGATACATATTTGTGACACGCCGCACAAGCTTTCTTCCAAACAGCCATAAAAGTATCATCATGATAAAAACTGTGATTCCTACTCCGAATAAAGCAATTTTCCCGAGTACGCCTTTTCCTCGCAGCGGATTAAAAGCATAAGATATGGTTTCGTAATCATTGTAGTTTACATAACATACAATATCATACTCCTGACCGTTCACATTTCCGGAAAGGACACGAACTTTATATGTTCCTGCAATCTCCCCTCTTCCATTTGCCGCTTCTGAAAGTTCACGCCTCTCAAAGATCTGTGGCGTATCCGCCCCGGCACCACATACTTCCCCACATTTTACCGCAAAAAGCATCGGATGATTTTGTTTATCCAGTGCATTCACAAAATCTGTCAGATATGACTCATCTTCTGCCATACCGCCTGCTGCCTCCAGCTGGTCTCCCGCTGTTTCTAATGCATGTAACATATCCTCTGCGGTGATTCCGCCAAAATATCCAATGTGGATCACATAATAAAAAAACAGGCAGAACACACCAACTGATATGGAGGTCGACAGCAAAAACAGACCACCTATTTTATACTTCAGTTTCATCTGCTTCCTCCAAAACGATATCCAATTCCCCGAATCGTCTGTATCCATATTCTCTCATTCGGTTTGTCTTCCAGTTTTTCGCGCAGTTTACTGATGTAGACCATAACCGTATTATCGTCCTCGTAGCCATCCTCCCACACATGATGATAAATCTGTGCCTTGGTAAATACCTGTCCCGGATGTTCCATAAAAAATTTTAACAACCAGAATTCCTTGCCTGCAAGCACGACCTCTCTGCCATCTACTGTCACCTGGCAGCTCTCTGTATCCATGCGAAGTCCGTCTGCTTCCAGTATCCGTTCTGCCTTTTTTTCGATTTTCATTCCTTTTCTGAGCTGCACTTTTACTCTTGCCATCATCTCTCCCGGACTGAACGGCTTTGTCACATAATCATCCGCTCCCAGTCCAAGTCCAAGCACCTTGTCATATTCTTCCTGCCTTGCACTCAAAAGGATCACCGGAATTTCTCCCATTCTCTGGCGGATCTGTTTTAGAACTTCAAACCCGTCCATTCCTGCCATCATGATATCTAAGATCACCAGATCCACAGCATTTTCTTTTAAATACGCCAGCGCCTCAGTTCCGTTTTCACACTCAATTCCACAAATTCCCTCCCTTTTTAAATATTTTAATAGCATCTGTCGTATTTCGGTCTCATCATCTACCACCAGTACTTTTGGCATACTCTGCACATTTTCCTTTCTCTTTCACTTTCCTTTGGTTCATTCGGAATGCCAGCAGTAATATCATTACAAATCCCTCAACCAGTACAATAGCAAATGCTGGTGTAAAAAACGTAAACAGATAATTATCTGCCATTCCAAAACAGATCCGAAACGGCAGATCCGTATAAAACAAAAGATAGGCTGCCACGCAGTAAAATGCGGAAAGCAGTCCTCCCGTCACTTTTCCTGCTGCAGATTTTCTTTCCATCAGCCGCTTCTTTTTTATTCCATGGAATAATGTTATTCCAACACAAAAATCAAGGATTCCACCTACTATTATTGCATATAAAATCATTCTTTCAAGCTTTTTTAACAGCGGATCTGCCACCGGCTCTCCAAGCGTATGATCTGCCCATGCTTCCATAAGATCATAAGTAAAATAAAAGGCTTTATCCGAATTTGTAACGATTGTAATTCCAGAGCGGCTCTCCGGCTCCAGAACGAGCTGTGCATTCCATCCGGTCAACGTGCCATTATGCTCATAAACGGTACGCCCATCCTTCAATTTTCTCGGAATGATTCCAAGACCATATACTCCGGCCTCACTTTCCGTATTCTTCTGCGCCAAAAACATCTCGCCATTTCCACGCCGGGCATAATCCATCAGCGCAATATCGAATTTGGCCAGATCCGTTGCTGTCGTTATCACGCCTCCAGCTCCACTTAACACCACATCATTACAAGCGATCGGTTTTCCCTTACCTGCATACGGCACCGCCATTGCTCCTGTTTTTTCATAGCTGGTATGATCCATGCCAAGCGGTTTAAATATTTCTTTTTGCATATAATCCTCAAATTTTTCTCCTGTAACATCCTCTATCACAAGCTGACAGATTCCATATCCGGCAAATTCCGAATAGGCAAAAGAGCTCCCCGGTTTCGTTTTTATATGAACATCCGCCTGTGTTAATTTTTCTGCCGCCAGAAGTCCATGCTCATCTTCATTCACCGCATCCGCACATCCACTGAGTCCCGCCGTATGGGACATCAGCATACGGAGCGTTACCTGATCTCCGTCATAAGTTCCATCCGGTATTTTCCATTGTTTTAAATATTGATTTACCGGCACATCCAGATCAAGTTTTCCTTCGTCCACCAGCTGCATGACCGCATATGCAGTCATTGTTTTGGAAATGGATGCAATCCGAAAACGGGTATTTTCATCTGTTTTTATTTTCTTTTCCTTATCTGCATATCCATAATCTCTTACCTCTGTAATCTGTCCGTTTTCTATTAACACAACCTCCGCTCCGACCGGATCATATTTTTTCTCCATCCGATCGATATAATCCCCTGTTTTGTGTCTGATTCCACTCCACAAAACGGCACACGCCAGGGCACCTACCAAAACGATTCTTCCTGTCTTTTTCCATATTTTTTTCATTGTAATTTTCCTCCTTATGCCAGCCATTCTAGTCTGTCTTTTTAAAACCTGGCATAATGGAATCTTAAAGTTATCTTAAAGCATTGGATAACCGGCTCGACCGATACGGGATTGACTTTTTCCTCCCTGTGGAATAAGATGTTAGTACAGACTAACTGTTATTGTTCATGGAGGAAATATATGGAATTTCAGACTTTATTAGAAAGCAGAAGAAGTGTACGCGCCTTCGATGGCAGCAAGTCTGTCACCGAAGACCAGATCCGGCAGCTTGTAGATGCGGGCATTCAGGCTCCGTCCTGGAAAAATGCCCAGACCGCACGCTACTATTGTGTGTTGGACGAAGCCAAAAGAGCCGACTTTTTAAAGAACTGTCTCCCGGAATTCAACGCAAAAAGCGCAGACGGCCAGATGACATTTTAAAATTTTTCTAAAAGGTCACAGAAAAGGCACTGTCACACCATTTTTCGCCGCCAATACGCAGATGATCCGTGATTTCCATTTACCTCCAAATACGCTAAGGCCGTATTCCAACGGGCAGCGGATATCTTCTTCCATTTTTTTCTGATACAACGCACTCACCTCTTTTTCTTTCATCATATACGAAAATCCTTCTTTTTTGTAGTAACTATGAAATTTATGAGTGGCTATTTTCCAAAACAGGCTGCGCCATGCACGAATGAAAACAGGCGCTCCCTTTGCCGTAGCCGCGCCGTTAAACATTTTTTCCACCATTGCCTTAAAAGTGGCGACCACTTCTCCTTCTGTCACATAAGAAGCCGTTCCCTTAATCTGATAGCCTTCGAGGTTCTCTGCGCTGTATGCGGAGATTGCGATTTTTCCGCCATTTTCTCTTATATTTTTTAATGTTGTTTCAAGGAACACATCTCCGACCAGCAGCTTTCCGTCATCGGTCACATCCTTAAACGCCACTGGAACCACATTCGGTTCATTGTCTGCACAGGTTGCAAGATCCCACATACTCTCTTTTAATACCTTTTTTACATTCTCATTTAACATTTCAGAGTAATCAGACCAGTCCCCCAAACATCCGAACCGCAGTCTCTATGATCTCATCCGGGAATTCATACTGCTCCGTGTGCAGCTGGACATGGTCCTCTCCGTCTCCGATCCCGAAAAATGCTCCCTCTGTTTTCTGTAAATAATATCCAAAATCTTCCGACCAGCGCATCGGCTCTTTTAGCTCTGTAACAGGAAGCCCCTGCTTCGCCGCGCAGGCACGGAGTTTTTTTACGGAATCCATATGATTTTCTGTTGCAGGGAAACGCTCGATCTCATGGATCGCGAGCGTAAGATTTTCTTCCTTTGCCCGCTCTTTTGCAAGCTCTTTGATTGCGGCAACATATTCTTCAAATACACATTCGCGCTCGCCCCGGACGGTCAAGCGCAGCACCCCGTCCGATGCCGAAACTCCATAGCTATCACTGCCGATCTCCATTCCGATCAGGGTCATCCGCACAAATCCTCTGGTCTCATTTACCTGTTCCGTAAGTTTTTCCACCTCAAGCAAAAGCTTTGCAAGCGCAAATCCCGGATTTTTTCCTGCTTCCGGATAAGCCGCATGGCTCGGTGTCCCGGTCATACGAATCTCAATCCCGGTCGATGCGCATGCAAAGGTTCCCTCTTTGATCAGAATATGATTTTTCGGATAGCCCGGAATATTATGAAGTCCATAAATTTCGCCGATCTTCTTTTCCTCAAGCAATGGAAGACAGAGCTTTGCCCCCTGTCCGGTTTCTTCCGCGGGCTGAAAGATAAAATACACATCCCGGTTTAGCTCTGTTTTTCCTTTATCAAGGTAAAGTGCAAGCCCCGCAAGTATGCTGCTGTGTCCGTCATGTCCGCAGTAATGTCCCGGCTGTCCGCCTTTCGCGCACACCGCGTCCATATCCGCCCGGAAAGCAACCGGTGCCTTCCTGTCCCCGACATCCGCTTTCCGTACAGCATAAAACCATTTTCCACAGTCTACGATTGAAAGTGTTGTGTTCTCCTGTAAGAACTGCATCAGCGTCTGCTTCGTTTTTGTTTCCGCAAGGGATCTCTCCGGTATTTCATGCAGTTTTTTCCGTAATGCTATGATTTTATTCAGTAGATCTTTCTCCATGATGCACTCCCTATTCCGCCGCATGCGTCAGGCTTTTGGTGTAATAATATCTCTTTCCTGTAAGCGGATAGTTCTCCAGTGCAAACTGCTCTTGATATCCGTATTTTTTATAAAATTCCGGAGCCTGAAAACTGAACGTATCTAAAAACACATATTTGCAGTTTCTTTTTTCCGCCTCTTTTTCTGCTTCCCAAAGAAGCTTTTTCCCGGTTCCCTGACCGCGCAGATCTTCTTTCACCCAAAGATACTTGATCATAAGCCAGTTTCCATGCGTATAGCCAATGATCCCGGCAACGATCTTATTTTCTCCGTCTCTCTCATAAATACCCAAATCTCTTGGCTCTTTATCCTCAAGATGCGCCAGATTAAATGCCAGCAGTCCCTCAAATACCGCTTTTTCGTCCTCCGGCAGAATCCGGTCTGTCAGTTCCATACTCATGTTCTGCGTTCTCCTTTCGTATTTCGTGCCTTGCCATTATAACACAAAACGGAAACTGACAGATATGCGAATTTAAGAACGCAATGACAAGAAGCGTTTTCCCTTTACAGAGCTCACTGATCGCCTCCTGAATGTATTTCTCGTTGTACGCGTCAACGCTTGCTGCCGGATTCTCCGTCGCGGTTAAAGATCTTTTCGACCTATTTGGTTTTTCTGTTTTCCTCTATCTTCCTTTTGTGCGCTTTCATTTTCTTCATCGCCCAGTCATAATGACTGCTGGTATTGCTGATAAAATAGCTGCCGATACAGCTGCCACCGACCCACGGATAAAATGTATTGGTAAATAATTCTTCCTCGGAAAATGTCTCAAGTGCTTCCATCACCTTTTTATGGGAATCCTTAAATCTGGCAAGCGCTTCCTCTTCCGTGATCTTCTGACATCTCCTGTAGAAGATCATATTCATGTCGCCATAGGTTTTCCAGTTATATCCCTCCATCAAAAAAGGCTTATTGCTTCCGTTCTCCCGGTTCCTGATCCACTCCAGAAGCAAAAGGTGCCATTCGTTTAAATGCATCAGCACATCCCTGAGATTTTTATCACGCCTCCAGTGCGCTTCCTTTTTCTTCTCATCCGTTGAAAAATCATACGCCGTCTCTTTTTCCGCGTCTGTCCGGTTTTCGATCATGGCAAGAAGCTTTTCATAACCCGTATTCGCTGCTGTAATCAAATCTTTTTTATTCTTCGGTCTTGGCATAATTCTCTCCTTATATCCAGTCTGTTTTTATGATACTTTTCACTTACCGAATGATCATACCGCTCTAAACACGACAGCTACATGTCATGTTTGTTGTGAAAAATCATCTATGCATCTTTTACTATTCTGCACAAATTCTATTCTATTTTCTGTTCTTCGCCATCCTGCTGCTGAAGATAAAACATTGCCTTTTGAGTTTCAATCTCTGCTTTCAGTTCTTCTTTTGTCGGCAGATACAATTTATATTTTGAAGCAAATAACTGTTCATTGCCATGCATAACAGAATAACGGGCAATATCATCATCTGTATCGGAGCAAAGTACAATACCGATTGTCGGATTATCGCCCTCACTGCGTTTTAATTCATCATACATCCGGATATACATATCCATCTGTCCTACATCTTGATGCGTTATCTTCTCTGTTTTCAGGTCAATAAGAACAAAGCACTTCAGTATGTAATTGTAAAACACAAGGTCAATATAATAGTCCTGCTTCTCCGTATGGATATGCTGCTGCCTTGCAACAAAAGCATAGCCTTTTCCAAGCTCTTTTTTCTGTGTCCCCAGCATACGGTAATAATACTGAGAAGAAATGTTCCTCTGTAAAGTACGAACACTCCAAGCCTGTTCTGCGGCTTCTTTCTCATACCAGTCACGAGCTTTTTTTATCTTCTACCTGAAGCAATATTCGATAATGACTCCACGAAAGTATCGCTCCAGATTGTTGCCCCAGTGTGGCAACAATCTCCGGAAACATCTTGTAAAACTTCAGGCAACGATAAAGAGTACCTCTGTCATATCCTTTACCATAACGGTTTGTCAGTTCTTTTGACAATTTCTTGATAACCTGAAGTCCATATTCAGAACGTTCCTGTCCACCAAGTTCTTCTTCTGCAATTCGGTATCCTAAAAGCCAGTTCCTTTGAACAAGTGCAATATTAACAGCCTGATATGCAGCTTTTTGTGAGGACTCGATAATCCCACACATATCCTTTAAGATGTCATCGGTTTTAACAAAATTATCCATAAAGCTATTTTGTCCGATTTTTCCTAATTTATTCTCCATAGCTATCGCTCCATTGGATTTCATTTTCAAATAAAGGTTATTCCTTTTCCTGCATATCTTCATCGACTCTTTTAGTCATCTGTCTGTACTGTTCTTTTACCATTCAACTACTGTACCTTCTGATGATTGATATACGCATTGAACTCTTTAAAGCTGATACCGGCCGGCACTTCATAAAACTGTGTGGTCGGACTTTTTTTCCCGCCGCGCAATTCGACATAATAATCTTCGATTGTCTTTAACGCCTCTTCCTCTGTCGCATATTCATAGATCCCCTTCTTTTCCGGATTCGGATGCTCCAGATGATAGATTTTTCCGTCTCTTTCAAACAGCACAAAGCAATGCATATGTTCGTCTTCTTCCAGATTTCCATAATCATCCGGTTCGTAAATTCTGCAACAATACATCTTACTCTTTATCTGTATCTTATCCAGCAGAAAATGCATGACAGCGACCTGTTCTATGCAGGTTCCTATTTTTTGTTTCATGCTTTCTTCCACAGACATGGTCCGATACTGCTTTCGGAAATCCTTCATTTCTCTTATGTGTCTGTTTCCCTCGGTATCCAGCCAGCCATACTCCACATTTTCTTCCATCCAGTTAAAAATATCTTCCGGACATGTTATCTCATCTGTTTTTTCCATTATACATCGCTCCCCAAAATAATTTTTAAAAGCATTTTATCCAGCATGATCGTCCGGTTCCATGGATTGATGATCACGCCGCTTATCCCATTTTCTGAAACTGCTGCCGTAAAGAGCTCCTCCATGTCGCTTAAAAATGTTGACATCACGCTTCCGGAGCCTTTTACTTCTTCCTCAAAGCTGGTAAACGCCGTCCACCAGGTCTGTCCGTCCTCGGTCGTAACCGCCTGTACCAGGAACTGTCCGCCACCCGCCGGTGGTTCGACCGCCAAAATGAGCTGCCCTTTTTCGTTCATGCGTCTGCGGAGCACCGTCAGGGTATGCGCTAACATCTCCTCGGACGGTTCTTTTTGTAATGCCGCAACCGCGCTTTCTATCTTCTCATTTCCCTGCAGTCCTTCATCTGTTTTTTTATTTTTTTCGTCACTCATCTGTCGTTCTCCTTCTGAAAGAAAAAAAGTGTTCAAAGCCTCACCTTTCACACATTCTGTGATGTGCCGTATCTGCGGCGGTGCTTTGAACACCCGATATCGCTGCTTTTGGGCAGAGATCTCATTTTTCGACTTTTTTATTTGTTTATCGTATCATACGAAAAAGAACGATGTCAATACTGCGCTCACATCCGCAGACGGATCCAATGCTAACATGCACTTTTTATGCCCTCTCGCAGTAGATCCGGATCGCTTCTGCCGCAAAATCTGCCGTTCCATCTCCTCCGGCATGATCGATGTTCTTTTTAAACTCGCCATCTGCCGCATACATCTGTCCAAGTCCGGCTAAGATTTCATTCGTGCAGTGGTAAAAATGCTCTGAAATATAATCCTGAAGTTTTTTCACCTGTGCCTGCGGCTTATTCTCATCCGCAGCCATTTCTTTCATTCCGCCAAACTCCACAAAAAGCTCCAACAGTCCATGCATAACGACATTTTCCTCTTTCGCGCTTCTGTGTCCGTTCTTTTTTTCATATTCCTGATAGGCGGGTGTGTCGCCCCACTGCGCTTTCGCTCTTTCTCTATATTCCTCGATCTTTTTGGTATCAAATGCTGTAAAATCCATCTTGATTTCTCCTTTTTCCTTTACTTCACGGGCAAAAGAAATCAGCTGTTCCAGATGTTCCTTTTTTAACAGAAGCAGTTCGATCTGCTGATCCAATGCTTTTTCCCTGTCAAAACCGGGACTGGATAAAATCTTCGCGATTTCCTTTAAGGGGAATTCCAGCTCTTTTAACAGTAAAATCTGCTGCAGCGTTTCCAGGGCTGTATCGTCATACAGTCTGTAACCGGATGCTGTATACCCCGAGGGTGCCAGCAATCCCATCTTGTCGTAATATTGCAGAGCGCGTATACTCACTCCGGTCAATTTACTTACCTCATTTACTGTTCTCATCTCTGGTTTCCTCCTTCCGTGTAAGTACAGGATAGTCTATGACGTAACGTAGGAGTCAATAGATTTTTTCACATTTTTCTATTTTTCTTAATCTTCGATTTCTCCGTTCTTATGGCGCACAAAGAAATGCTTTGTCTCTTTTACGACCACACCGCTTAACGCAAACAGCGCGATCATGTTTGGCAGAGCCATCAGCCCGTTAAAGATATCCGCGATCGTCCATACCGCGCTTACGGTCATATACGGTCCGATAAATACGGCAAGGATATAGATCCAGCGGAATACTTTGACGCATCCCATCTTTCCGCCGCTCAAATACTCAAGACAGCGTTCACTGTAGTAATCCCATCCAAGGATCGTGGTAAACGCGAAAAATACCAGACACAGCATCAGTACAAAGGAGGATACCTCCGCCGGAAACGGAAGCCCGTGCTGGAATGCGTAAGTTGTAACCTGCACGCCTTCCAGTCCTTCCACCTGCCACGCTCCGGTGAGCACAATGGAAAGTCCGGTCAGGGTACAGATCACGATCGTGTCAATAAATGTTCCGGTCATGCTGACCAGTCCCTGACGCACCGGTTCCTTGGTCTGAGCTGCTGCCGCTGCGATCGGGGCACTTCCGAGTCCCGCCTCATTGGAAAAGATACCTCGCGCAACACCTTTTTGCATTGCTACGATCATACTTCCGACCGCACCACCGGTCACTGCCTTCGGTGAAAATGCTGCCTTTACGATCACCGCAAACGCCGCCGGCACCTCCGTGATATTGCAGATCACAAGTACCAGTACGAATACAACATAGATCACCGCCATAAACGGCACAACGATCTGACTTACACTTGCGATACGCTTTACGCCGCCGATCAGCACCGCTGCCACGCAGAAGGAAAGCACCAGTGACGCGATGACCACCGACCAGGAATAGGATCCGAGAAATGGCAGAATCTTCACGCTGTGCGCATTGTTTGGATCAAAGAAATTATTGACCGCGCTCGAAATTCCGTTTACCTGGCTGAACGTTCCGATTCCGAAAAGTCCTACACATACGCCAAAAAACGCAAATATTTTCGCAAGCCATTTCCATTTCGGACCCATGCCCTGCTCAATATAATAAAACGGTCCGCCGAGGCTGTGTCCGTCCTCCGCGACCACTCTGTACTTGACTGCCAGAAGGCCTTCGGAATATTTGGTCGCCATCCCGAAAAATGCTGCCACTACCATCCAGAAAAGCGCACCCGGTCCGCCTGCTCCGACCGCAGTTGCCACACCGACGATATTTCCGGTACCGATCGTGGCACTGAGCGCGGTACAAAGCGCACCAAAGCTTGAAATCTCACCGTCGCCGCCCTCTTCGTTTTTTACCATCCATTTGAGCGCCAGCGGAAGCTTCCGTATCTGAAGAAGTCCAAGTCTTACCGTAAGCAGGATTCCACCTGCCATGATAAGCACCATAAGCGGTACGCCCCAGACAAAATTATCCACTACACCGAGAAAATGATTGATCGTTTCCCACATAAAACTGCTCCTGCCTCTCTTTTTCTTTTGTCTTCCATATGAAATTTTCTAAAACTCCTGAAAAAGATGCAGGACTGCATCACTGACTTTAAGATAGAATGTTAGATATTCTTCTCTGTCCTGTTGCCTGAGAGATTCATACGATCCGTATGTTGCACCTTCGGCCCCCGGTATACGGGCGTCTCCAGAGAGTCGATCCATTTACAGTTGCACCGGTTTTCCGGCACCTGAGAGTTTTACTCCTTCGGTAGACAATGTCATTTTCCTGCAAACTTCATCTCGAAAATATACATATACTTTATAACAAGTTTTACCATGTATGACGTTTTACGTCAATAGGTTTTCATAACCCAGATCCAAGTGATCCAAGTCCGGCAATATCCAGCCTGTATATGGTATTATCCAGTTTTGTATTATCCAGAAACATGATCATATAAATCGGCATATATATCCTTTTATCATTTACTTCTATATTTCCCTCAGAAAAAATATATGCCTCCGAAATATTATAGTCCGCATTTTTTAAAACGTTATTTAACGCAGAATGTCGTTTATAATCCTTCCCTGACTTAATTTCTAACGGAACTGCCTTTCCATCCAGTTCCACAACAAAATCGAGTTCTCCCTGCTTTTTACTGTTGAAATAATATTCCCTGTGTCCTTTTGTCAACAATTCCTGTGCAACAACATTTTCAAAAAGTGCTCCATTATTGATGGATCTGTCCTTGTTCAGGATTGAAATTTTTACCTGATTCGAATAGCAGCTTGTAAGCAGTCCGACATCAGAAAAGAACAATTTAAACAAATTTCGGTTTTCGTTTATCACAAGCGGAAGTTTCGGTTCACTGACGTTATAGACAGGAATCACCACTCCGGCATCTTTCAGCCACAGGAAATCATTCGCTACTCTGTCATAGCTGATTCCCTTTTCTATACTGTTCAGTTGAAAACGCTTATTTTTCTGATCCAGCTGCCCTGGCATCGCATCATAAATTTCCCGGAGTTTCAGTTTATATCTCACTTCATATTTTGAAAAATCTTTCTTATATAAACGGATTATTTTTTCATGTACCTGCGCCACTTTTGCCAGATCATTTGTTTTCACATAGGTATCTACCGCCTCAGGCATTCCTCCGATGATCAGATACAGATAAAATACATCTAACATCTTTGTATGCACATAGTCATCAACCGGAATTCTATTCTTAAAATTATTCTCTAACAGTTCAAGAATATCTGTCCCAACGCCTACCGCCCTTGCAAATTCTTTAAAACCAAGCGGATACATATCATATATTCTCATATATCCTACCGGTGCCGAACGAAGATCATTTAATTCCACACCAAGCAGTGAACCGCTCATAATATAGCGAAAGCTTCCTTCTTCTACAAGAAATTTTATTCTGGTAACAATATCCTTAAACTCCTGAATTTCATCCAGAAAGATAATTGTTTTTCCCTTTTCAAGCGTTTTCCCGGCAACAAGGCTCAATCTCATTAATAATTCCTTTGCATTCTTGGCTCCGGAAAATATCTCTATAAGCTCAGGCTGTTCAATAAAATTAAGCTCAAGATAAGGATACTCATTTTCTTTTAAACATTGCCGGATCAGATATGTCTTTCCTATCTGTCGCGCGCCTGTAAGCAAAAAGGCGTCTTTTCCATTAGAAAGCCATTCCTCAACTGCTGATTTTGCAGATCTTTCAATCATTTCTTTCACCTCTGCTCTATATTATGCAACTTTTCCAACCCGATTATACATTAATTTTGCAACTTTTCCAACCTGTTTTTCATGACTTTTTTCAATTTTTCTAACCCATTTTCCATGCTTTTTTGCAACTTTTCCAACCTCAACTTTTATCATTACACAAACAATCTTGCAAATATTCCATTTCTGTCCCGTCACCGCTCATTCAGCGAAATAATGCTCTGACGCATAGTAAAACTCCTCATTGAACCGGTGCGCCGCCCGTTTGCTTACCTCCCACCCGGGTCTTAGCATATCAAACGCATGCATATTCATGTCATAAATATCGATCCGGGCCGGAATGCCACATTTTTTCAGATTTTCTATATACGTTTTGGTTTCCTCAAAAAACGGCTCTCCGGTCCCGACAAAGGTATACGCCGGCGGAAGATCGCGGTAATCGGTCTGTCTCGCCGGTGACGCATACGGTGACACGTCCGTCTTTCCCCTGTCCCATTTTGTGGACACATGAGTAACGTCAATGCCCGCAGTTTTTCTCATCAGAATGACTCCTTATCTTTCCGTATTTCCACAAAACTATTCTTCCAGTCGATATATTTCAGATGGGAATTCCACACTTCCATCATGTTTCGCATAAGTAGATTTCCGGTCAAACGTAAGTCCCAGGTGCTGCATGACTTTTGCACTTGCAATATTTTCTGCCGCGCATTCCGCTTCAAAGATATGTGCCCCGTGCTTTTCCCTTACAAAATCCATGATCGCCCGTGCCGCCTCGGTCGCGTATCCCCTTCCCCAGTCATCAAACCGGATATTATACGCAAAACTCCAGATATCTGTCTCAGGATCCCGGAAAAATCCAACGGTTCCAACCGCATGACCATCTGTTTTTTCATGCAGGATCGTAATATAGGAATCCCCGGAACTCTGATCCAGGCCTTCCAGCCATGGGATCATGTCCTCCGGCTTCTCCAATACATTGTGCAGCAGGTATTTGTTGACCCTTGCGTCCCCGCTCCATGCAAATGCCTCTTTGTAATCCGCAGGTGTGATCCGGCGGATCGTCAGCCTTTTCGTTTCTAACATCTTACGTCTCCTCCACTGCCTTTTTATTCCGCCTTTACTGCCCAGCGCATCTTTGTGGAACGCGCTCTGCCGTTTTTTACACATTCCTGTGCGGATGGCCGCACCACATCTTTGGCGTAATCCGCATAAATACCGGCTTTATAGCCTTCTTTTAACGCACGCTTTACTAACTTGTCCTCGCCGGAATGAAAGGTCAGGATCGCCACACGTCCGCCCGGCCGCAGCGCATCCGGCAGTTTTTCCATAAATTCATACAAAACCTCAAATTCCCGGTTCACATCGATCCGAAGTGCCTGAAATGTCCGCTGGCAGGTCTTCTTTATGGTATCCTTCTTTTCCTTTTCCGGCAGAAAATCCAGTGTTTTCTCGATCACCGCCCGCAGTTTTGTTGTCGTGTCGATGCGGTTGCCTTTCCGGATCTCGTCTGTGATCGCTTTCGCGAGCTCCTCACAGTACGGTTCATCCGAATTTTCATAAAGCATACCCGCAAGTTCTTCCCTTGTGATCGTATCGAGACGTTCCGCTGCGCTGATCCCCGCCTCCTGATTCAGACGCAGATCCAACGGTCCATCCACTTTAAACGAAAAACCGCGCTTCGGATTGTCGATCTGCATGGAAGACACGCCGAGATCCGCCAGAATAAAATCAAAGCCGCCGACTTCCTTTGCGATCTCATCGATCGTGCAGAAGTTTTGCAGGCGAACGGTAAGTATCTCTTCGCCAAAGCCCAGGTCCGCCAGTCGTTTTTTCGTCTTTGCGGATTCCTCCGGGTCAACATCCGTCGCGTAGATGTGTCCCTGTCCTTCAAGGCGCTCAAGCATGGCCTTCGTATGTCCGCCGTAGCCAAGCGTCGCGTCAAATCCGATCTCACCCGGTTTGATCTGCAGAAAATCCAGGATCTCTTTTACCATGATCGAAATGTGCATGCCCGCCGGTGTATTGCCCTTTTCAATGACATGCGCGATCGTGTCCCCGTATTTTTCCGGCTGCAGTTCCTTATATTTTTCCTCAAATTTCTTTGGATATTTTCCTTTATAATGTACACGCCTCTTGTGCGTGGTCTGTGTCTCCTGTTCCATCTGCCTGCTTCTCCTTTTTCCTTATCAAGTGACGTCATTATACCATTTTACCGCTGTTTCGTATACTGCATTTCCCGGATCATGCGGTTTGCTTTTCGTATTTCCTGAAAAAAGGCAGTGCGCGTAAGGAAAATGTGATCGCAGCGCAAAGTAATATGATCCCTATGATTTTTCCCTGCTCCATCCATGCCTCCTCCTTTTTCCCCTGGATCAGCAGGATCCCGGATACGATGATAAGCGCCGGCAGCATAAATGCCGACGGTCCCACGATCAAAAGGCACACCGCCCGCCACGGCTCCGATCATCCAGTAGCATCTCAAAAACAGCGCAACAAAAAACATGATCCCCCGCCGTTCTTCCCCCTGCTCGGTCAGCGTACAGTTCACCGCATAGGTTTCGTCCGTCATCGTATGGATCATGTAAGGCATTTTTCTTCCCATTTTTTTAAATTCATCAACAAAAGACAGGCTGTAAAAAGCCTGTCTGCTGTTCATAAGCAGCGCGGTCACCGCGATCGTGAGCACGGATGCCCCGCTGCTTAAAAATGTGATCAGTACAAACTGGAATGCGCCGGTATAGATCGTAAGGCTTGCAAGCAGGGAGTCATACCATGCAAACCCTGCTTCCTGCATCATCATGCCATACGCCATGGCGACAAACAGATAACTGCACATGATCGGTATTGATTTTATGAAGGCGGTCTTTCTTACTGTCTTTGGAGTCAATTTACTGCCTCTTATAACTTTTTGAATATTTCAGTCTCTTTCTTTAAGTCTGCGGCAATATGCTGGTTTTCGTCCATATGGTGGGTAATGCTCTCCATATCACCGACAAGTACCTGGGTGCTGTCCGCGGCACTGCTTACGCCCTTGACACCCTCTTCGATCGCATGCGCGATCGTATTGATGGAATCCGCGATCTCTGTCATGGTCTTCTTTAAGCCATCTGTTTTCTGCGTAAATTCTCCCATGCTGTTCTCAATATAAGTTGCCTTTTCACGGTACTCATTTCCCGCTGTCACAAAGGTCTCAAATTCCGGAAGGATCGCATCATTCATATATTGTACCAGACCATTGGAGTGTTCTGCAAGGTTTTCTACTGCTTCGGTCACGATCCGGTTGATCTGCTGGATATGGTTTGCCGCTTCCTGGCTGGCAGACGCAAGCTGGCTGATCTCTGTCGCAACTACAGAAAATCCCTTGCCCGCTTCACCGGCTCTTGCCGCCTCGATACTTGCATTTAAGGCAAGCAGATTCGTCTGGCTTGCGATATTCAAAATGTCATTGGTCAGATTGTTGACCTGATTTACACTCTTGCTGTCTTCGATCGCCTTATTTAAGACGGTGAGGATCTCATTTACTTTTACGCCGGTAGACTCCATGTTTTCACGCGCGGAAGCTTCCATGGAATCCGCATGTTCTTTCATTTCCTTACTGTACGCATTGATCTCTGAGGTACGCTCCGCGATCTGATCCACATCCTCTTTGACAGACTCTGTGCTGGCATTGATCACAGAAGCATTTGCGGACATTTCCTCCATCGTGGCGGAAAGTTCTTCCGTCAGTGCGGAAAGATCGGATACACTGCCGTTTGATGTCACCATGCTGTCACGCACTTCTCCGACCACTTCTTCCATCTTGTTGGAGTTGCTTACGATCATCTTAAAGATATCCTGCAGCTTGTCCATGAAAACGTTGATGCCATTTCCGACTGCTGCGACTTCCTGGTTTGCGGATACGCTCACACGTCTCGTCAGGTCACCTTCCCGTTTATCAATATCCTGTATGATATTTGTGATCTCTTTCTGCGTACTTACAAGCGGAAGGATGACTAACTTGAACACGCATAAAAGTGTCGCCAGAAGAGACGCGATACTGATGATGATCGCCACAATGCCGGTCACAAGTGAGGTATGATATACCGTCTGCAGCTGCTGTTTTGCCACATCCGCATTCTCGTTTACATTTTCACGGATCGCCGCAATGCTCTCCTGCATGGCGGAAGAATACTCCGCGATTGTTCCGTTTGCAAGCGCATACGCAGCCTCGTTGTCACTGTTCGCGCTGTATGCCATAAGATTTGCGAGTTCATATTTCATGCCGTCATAGTTGGAAACCAGATTGTCATAATCTGCCTGGTTTTCCTCATTGACATATTCCTTGAAATTATCCAGATAACCGTCTAAGACATCCTCTTCACTGCGGATGGAGCTTACCAGGTCGATCATGGTATTCAAATCGGTTGCAACGATATGGGAAAGTCCCAGTCTGTGGATGTCCAGTGTTTCCTTCTGGATATCTCCCAGTTCTGAGATGCACTCCATATATCCGTTCGCGATCTGTGTCGCATTGTTATTGACTCTTTTTATGTTGATCACCGCTACGATGTTGGAAAGCACCGACACGATTCCCAAAATAAATACCGGAAGCAAAATAATAAATTTTGTACTGACATTCTTTTTCATGTTCGGTTCCCCCTTACTGTACTGTAGACTGCGTAATGCCGCTTACCAGTGTGTCCATGACTTCCTGCGGATCCGCACCGGCTGTATTTCCGGTCGCCATCAGGTTTCCATACTCGGTTGCCGCATCCCAAAAGCTGTTGCCCACACGCTGTAACTTACCGTACTGTGCCTGATCGATAACCGCCTGGATCGCAGGTACTTTTTTTACCTGTTCCGAAGCTGCCGCATTGATGTTGGACGGTCCCTGGTCACGTTCTTCGAGACGGAGCATCTGATTATCTTCATTAGTAAACCAGTCCGCCAGTTTTAATGCCCATTCCTTGTGTTCGGAATATGCGTTTACTCCCATCATCTTGTATCCGGTAAAGGAAGACATCTGCACCTGCTGTCCCGCACAGGTATAAGTCGGAAGCTTTGCTGCGCCGTAATCTTCTCCCCATGCCTGTTTGATTTCAGAAGCGTTCCACACGCCGCTGACTCCCGCAACGACAGATCCATCCTCAACACCTGCCATGAAATCTGTATCCGTGCAGCTTGCAAACGCCGGATTTGCCGCGATCGCAAGCATGGCTTCCTCTATATCCACCCCCCGGATCGCGCCTTCTGTCGCATTCCAGTCACAATGATTGGTCACTCCGTCATCATTGACACCGAAATCCAGTCCAGTATTGCCAAAAAATGCATACAAATACCAGCCGGAGCTCCAGTCCATCGTAACTTTCTTGCCCTGTGCCTGTGCCGCTGCAAGCAGCCCGTCCATCGTCTGCACATCGGCATCTGTCAGGTAACGTTTGTCATAATATAAGAAATATCCGTTATCTGCAGTCATCGGATACGCATATAAAACATCATTGATCGATGCCGCGGCCACCGAATCCTCGGAATTTGCCGCCTTGATCTCATCCGCGTTCGGGACCGGCTCCAACGCTCCCGCCGCAACCATACTGGATAACTGATCATCCGGCAGCGGGAATACATCCGCGCCGTTATGGATATCACCGAGCAGATTATTTCTTGTCTCCGCATCCGCACTCTCTACCAGCTGGATGTCAAAATCCGCCTGTCCCGCGTATTTTTGTTCAAAACTGTCGATCATCTCCTGCAGCACCGGAAAATTTGCCTCCTCTGCCCATACGGTCAGTGTCACCTTCCCGTTGTCTGCTTCCGCTTCCGTTCCATCTGCTGCCGTCTCCGTGCCTGATGCCGCGAGATCGGCACTTACGGATTCTCCGTCAGCTGTCGTCTGCGCACTCTGTCCACACCCGGCAAACATGGTACATGCAAGGGTTACCGCAAGCGCACTTTCCATCCATTTCTTTTTCATGAAAGAACCCTCCTTCGTTTTACTTTTGACTCTCTTTTTCCCTAAATTAACGTAAGCGAACAGAGCCTGTTTCCAGGTTCTGTTCATTCTCATTTTTATTATACAATGCTTTCATTTGATGTCAATCAATGAAGCGATAGTGCACTTTTTCTAATTTTTTTCGCAGGTTTTTACTCTCTGTTTTTCAAAAATTCTGCCGGAACGATCTTGCCGAGCCGCCTTACCAAAAGGTAATTGATGATAAAATATAACACCATGATCGCCACATAGATGCCGGCGTAGATCTGCCAGGACAGACCAAGATCCAGACCGCAGGCAACATTGGACACCAGGTACGGGTACATCGCATTCATCACGATCTTGGAAAACGGAAGGCAGATCGCCGCTCCCACCGCGATCATATAAAAATTCCCGTTCAGATAAAGTTTCTTTAATTCTTTCCCGCGGTAACCAAATACCATAAGAAGTGATATTCCATAGGACGACCGGTCGATCATGACTTTCATCATCAGATACATGACCACGAAAAATATGAACGCAGACACGCCGATCATCATGTAGATCATAGGCATCATCATCCTGGTAAATACGCCAGACGCTTTTTCGACCTCTGCCCGTGTCGTGGTCGCATAGAGTTTTCCGGCATCGATGGAGAGCGCATGGTCGGAAAAGACCACATTGTAATATTCCTTGTCCTCCCCGAACAGCTCCCGCATCTGTTCAATGTCCATAAACACATAAAATCCAGGTGTATACTTTGTGATGCCTGCCACTTCAAACGCATAATCCATATCGGTATCTTCGTCCTGCAAGACGAACACATCGCCCTCTTTCAGTCCATATTTCTGTGCCATGGCTGACGCGAGCACAACTTTATTTTTTTCATCCGGCACTGTCACATCAAAATATGGGTTATTTTCCTCGAGCCCAAGTACCGTGACATCCAGATTGTATCCCAGAACCTCTTTTTTTAAGGTTTTCGCGTATGCCGCCTCACCGCCATCCGGGACTGTCTCATCCGGATATTTGTAGGTGTACATGTACTCGTATTTTGTATCCTCGATGCTTCCGGTTCTGACATGTTCGCAAAGCGCATAGCAGTCCACGCCGATCATTAAGATCAGCAGTGAAATGAACATCCCGAGGATGACCGCAAATCCGCTCCGGTATTCACGCAGCATCTGACGGATGCGGAACCGGCTCACAAAGCCCATATTTCCAAGGTCGAGATTTTTGATCCTGCTCTCTTTCTGCTCTTTTTTCAACATTGCGAGCACCGGTCTGGAAAGATGTTTCCAGATGGCCAGACAGTTGACAATAACCGCGACCAGACTCGGCATGATCAGGCTGTATACCAGAAGATACGACGGGAATACGACCGGCATCTGTGGTACGGAAAAATAGTTATAGCAGTCCTGCATCTGTACCGGAACGCCCCACTTGCTGAATCCGATCACCGTACCGATGAGCCCGGATAAAAAGGTCACCATTACCGGAAGCGAAAGGTAATGAAAGATCAGATCTTTTCTCGTCACGCCAAGCGCATAGAGCGCTCCGATCACGCTGCTCTCCTTTTCGATCCCATGGATGATAAACACGGAGATCACATAGGTGAACAGGATCATGATGATGACACCTGCGACCAGTCCCGCGAATTTGTTGATCTGCTGATCGTCCGCCGCCGCACCGATTCTCGGATTTTCATCAGCGGAAAGGAAAAATGTGAGGTTGTTCGTTTCTACCTTAAAATAAGTATCAAACAGTTCGTCGGACTGCTCTTTTAATTCCGAGATCCCGTCTTTTAACTCGGTACTCCCGTCCGCAGTCTCTCCCACCGCGTCAGTATAGCTGACAACTCCATCCTTATAGGATTTTAATGCCTTTAACTCATCCCGTATGGAGTTCAATTTCAGACGAAACAGCGCATTGTCTGAATCCGCCTTCATATCTTCTAACACTTCTTCAAAATTATCCTCGGTCAGTGTCTTTGGCAGACCATACGGCAAAAGCCCGCTGTTTGCCTCTTTAAGAAACGCGTCAAAGATCTCGCCCGCGCCATCGGTAAGATCCTCATTGTGCGCTGACAGCTCCACAAGCGCGTCGTTTAATTCTTCCGCACCCGTAAAAAGATCCTGGATGCCGTTTTCCATATCCTCTTTTTTCCCTGCGGTTCTGTCCCAGTACTCTGTAAAATACGGATCCTCCACTTCCTCTGGTGTAAACGCAAGCTTCTTTACCTTTTCTTTGAATACGTCATCCGTCATTTTCCCATTTAACCGGTAAGCATACTGATACTGTTCCGCCTTTTCGCTCTGCCCGGATCTTTGCAGTGTCTCATAGGCATCCGCCGTTACAAATGCCGTGCCAAACTGACTGCTCTCTACACTGCTGTCCGACAGATTGCGGTATGGCGCGTCATAATCCGGTGTGGAACCGATGCCCACCACCTGATAGGAAGTTCCCGCAATCTTTATCTTATCTCCCACATGGATCTCATTTTCCTCACAATATCTTTTTTCCAGAACCACTTCCCCGGCTTTTTTTGCCAGATTTCCATCATCCAGTTCCACCAGATCGATGTTCTCGCGGTTTTTAAATACCCGGAGCGTCCCCTTTTTCCCCTGCGAAAAGTCCAGATAACAGATAGGCTCTATGTCCACACCCTTTTCTCCCAGTTTGTCCAGTTCGGATGCGGTGAGCGGTACAAACACACCAAATTCCCCATCTTCCAGATGATTTTTTTCGGCAATGGATGCCGTCTGTTCAATGATAGTCTCGGCAGCGCCAACCAGGCTAACGATCAGATACATGCCCAAAATGATAAGGACACCAAGCGCCAGATACCGGAACAGATTTTCTTTCAGATCCCGGATGATCCTTTTTCGTAAAATCTTCTGCATATTACAAATCCTCCAATTCTGCTGCCGGGATCCGTGTCTCGTTGCAGTATTCCCGGCTGATCTGTCCATCTTTTATCATAATGACCCGGTGTACCATGTTTTTGATGGAATTGTTATGCGTGACGATGAGCATGGTCGTGCCGTACTTCCGGTTGATCTCCTCAAGCAGTATCAGAATGTCTCTCGATGTTTTAGAATCCAGCGCTCCGGTCGGTTCATCACAGAGCAGGAGCTTCGGATTTTTGATCAATGCCCTTGCGATCGCGCAGCGCTGCTGCTGTCCACCGGAAAGCTGCGCCGGGAACTTGTTCTGATGCTCGGTGAGCCCCAGTGTCTCCAAAAGGTCGGAAAGTGAAAGCGGCTGATCTGTCAGATACTCACACACCTGGATATTTTCCTTTACGGTCAGATTCGGCACAAGATTATAAAACTGAAAAATGAATCCAAGATTTGCCCTGCGGTATTCCGACAGCTCGTTTTGCTTTAATCCGACGATCTCTGTCCCGTCCACGCAGATAGAACCGGACTCGACCGTATCCAGACCGCCAACACAGTTTAAAAATGTTGATTTTCCGGAACCGCTGGTTCCCTGGATGACGCACATCTCACCCTTTTCTACTCCTGTTGAGATTCCTTTCAGCACCTGCATGTAGCTGCCCTTTTCACCATAACTTTTTTTCAGATTTTTCACTTCTAAGTACATAACATCCTCCTCATTCCCTTATTTATAAAAATTCTCATTAACATAACAGTGTTATGTTTGCTTAAAAAAATTTCAGGCATGTTCAAAATCCGAACGCTCTGCCTGATCTTTTTCTTATTTCCACTGTTATTTCGCAAACAGTGCCACCCAGCCTGCGATCATAAATTTGATGATACTGCTCATATGGCGTATCGCCGCCGCCTCATCTTTTTCATGGGTACACAGATGCACAAAGACATCGACCTGCAAATGCGAGATCCAGTGGATCATGTAGTCTTCGATCCTCGGAAGCCCCTGTTCATTTGTGATCCGATCCGCAAGCACGCGGTAATGATGTTCTGAGATCTTTACAAATTCATCCAGACAATTCTCATACCGTGAACCCTGCGCCTTCGTCAGGATCACCTGAAACTCATCATAATACTGATACAGGACATGGATGATCTGTACGGTCGCGTTGATATCCATCTCATCCACTTCGCCATCACTGATCTGTCCCTCTCCGTGTGTGATCTCATACGCGTAATGCTCCTCCATGATCTCACGGAGACATTGCAGCGGCTCTTCCACGACCGCCGCAAACAAATCTTCCTTATCCTGGAAGAAGAAATACAACGCACCGGTCGTGACACCCGCGTTTTTGCAGATATTGCGCAAAGAAGCCTGAAGATAGCCCTTTTCCACGAATTCTTTTTTTGCACTGATCAAAAGCCGTTCTTTCGTTTCCTTTTCTTCCTTCATGACTGCTCTCCTTCTTGTCGCGTAACAGCGTTATGTAGATAACACTGTTACGTTACTATAATTTATATTTTCTGTCAAGAGGGGAACTGTCAGTTTCCCTCTCTGATCTTCCAGACCATCTCATGCCATTCTTCTCCACCCCAGGAAGAGCCGGAAATGCCGCGATCCAGAAATCCCATCTTCTCATACATTTTCACCTTGCCATCCAGACAGGTTAAGATCAGCATATCCCGGTTGTTTCTGCGCTCTCTTTCCAGATAGCCACGCACAATCTCCGTTGCCAGTCCCTGACCACGGTAATCCGGGAGTACATCAAGCCCCAATAACATCACATTTTTTCCATTCGGGTCATACAACGTGATATCCGTGAAAAACTCATCCCGGAAGATTTCCTCGTCAGTCGCCAGTCCGTTTAAAAATCCGGCGATCTTTCCGGTCTTTTTGTCCACCGCAACGAAAAATAATTCTGGTGCCTTAACGACCCGTTCCATTATACGCTCTCTCGAACACGCCTCATTCGGCGGAAAGCAGATCTGCTCGATCTCTGCCGCCCACTCTGCTTCTTCGGGACGTACCGCCCGAAATTCAAACCGTTCTGCCAAATTTGTTTTCTGTTCTGTCATTCTTTTTAACTCCATGTTCTTTTTTATTTTTCTGTTTTACATTTTTCTTATTTTACTGCATCACACAGCTTCTTCTGCCCGGCATGTCATCGTCTTTGACATAGCGCGCATTGAATTCCATGTTGATCTCCCGCAGCTCTTTTTTGCCGTCAATGTAATCCTGATACATTTCCGCAAGCCCGCTCATGCAGCCGTCACAGGCTGCCTCGATATTGCCGAGAGACTCCGCCACGATCTGTTCTCTCTCTTCTTTTGTTGTGTCTTTGATTAAATATCCTGCCATAATATTACGCCTCTTTCTTTTTCTTCTGATTTTTATCTGACCATCAATCCAAAAAATCCTCTGATATAAGGTCTGCTATCTTCTCTTTATATTTCATAATATCTGCCACATTTCCATAAATCAGTTCCGAATACGGCATTTCACTGCTTCTTACTTTTTTAAAAATCAAATCTACCTCTTTCGCTTTTGTTGTTTCTAATTTGTTTCCCTTTAGCAAAGATTTCGGACGACCAGAAACTGCAAATCCCAAGGTATATTTATTTTCCGCTGTTGCAAATGCACATTCAATTTTATTCTTTTTGAAATTATCTTCTGCATATAATTTCTGTTCAAATAATCTAACCATATATGGTAAAACATTTACCTTCTCTCTTACAGAACCCTTTACGGATTTCTCCGATTTATTTGGTTTTATAAAATCAAAATCCTCCTCTTTTAACTGCCCATCATAACATTTATCAAAAAAATCCTCTGCTGTCAAATTTGTATGTATTCCAATCAGATGCAAATAATTTCCCTTGTCCGACTTTATTATATGATAAAGATCGTCAAAAGCTTCTGAGCAAATTAAATATTCAAAATTGATAAAATTTGCTTCATACAATCCTGCATTTGCTATCGCTTCATTCTTTACCCTTTCCTTAAAACTTACGATACACATTTCGCCTCCTATGTAAAAAGAGGAATGACAATTGCCATTCCTCTTTCGATTTTTAGTAGTTTTCTCTACACTCGAATGGGTTTTAGGTCTCCAGTCCGACCACACGGTACGGTTTTCTGTCTCATACCCGACATATATGATTCTTCTTTATAAGAAACAATATTCTATAATATTATAATATGTCGGATTTCCAAATTCGTCAACACTAAAATCCGTCTGCTCAAAAGTTACTCTTCCTCACCAAATCCCTGCGCCCGCATCCGGTTCCACGCCGCATTGGTACTCTCCATCTCTTTTTTCTGCATAATGCGGTTCCGGTCACTTAATATCGCAAGCATTTCATCCGCAATCTCTTCCAATGGAGGATGGTCATAATGGGACAGATACCCGATCATCCGTCTTGCCGTAAAATCCGTATTCAGATTTTGGGTCACGATGTCGCAGAATTTCTCCGGATATCCGCGCCGTTCCATGAGCCGGTAAAGTTCCATGCTCTTTTCTGATCTTGGTTTCATATTTTCTCCTGTGATTCACATACCTGTTTCAGATAAATTCCGCGCCTGCCTGCCGCAGTTTTTCAAAATACTTATCCCTCTTTTTACAAAACATTGTTCCGATCCCGGTTTCATTCACGATCACTTTATATCCCGCGTCAATCGCTCCCAGTGCAGTCCGTGAGACACAGGCTCCACCGTCAACACCTATGACCTCCACGCACTCAATTTCATGTTTTTTTAGCAGCGCATCCAGTTCCGGATTTGAAAACGCGTCACTTTTGTATTTGATACATCTGTGATCCGACACAACATGAAGCCCTTCTGCTAATTCCGCCTCCTCGGTTCCCACATAGGACTGGAACGGCATGAATTTATTGACGAAATTCCGCTTCATCACATTCTGGATATAAACGACCAGATTTTTTTCATTCGCGTCAATGATCTTATTTACTTTCCGGATCAGTTCCCTGCTATTGTATTTAAAATATGCCGCATGCTTTTCTCCAACGCATACATTTTGCATATCGATCACTAATAATGCTTTTTTCATTTTTTCTCCATCCTTCTTTTTTCGATAAACGCTCCGATCTCTTCGATATCGGACGAAATGAGCACATTGCGGAAATCTTCCTGATACGCGAATCCGGAGTCGATCATCTTTTCAAACACCTTCTTTAACGGCTGATAAAATCCATCCAGATCATAAAGTACACAGGGCTTTCCATCGATCCCAAGCCGCGCCAGTGCAATGACATCCGAGATCTCATCAAGCGTCCCCGGTCCGCCCGGCAGCGCGACATACGCATCGGCGATCTCCATCATCTTCGCCTTCCGCTCTGCCATGTCTTTCGTCTCGATATACGCTGTCAGCCCCGGATGACGTCTCTTTTTTATCGATTCCACATCGGGCAGCACTCCGGTCACTTTTCCATCATTACTTAAAACCGCATTGGCGATCGTTCCCATCAGTCCGCCCTGGGCTCCGCCGTACACCAGCGTGTGCCCACCTTCCGCGATCCATACGCCAAGTGCGACTGCCCCGATGGTAAATGCCTCTCTGTTTCCTGCCGTTGAACCGCAATATACTGCTATCTTCATTTGCTCCTCGCTCCCTGTATCTGTAGCTATGCTATAATCCTTTACTGCCTGTTCATTTTTGAACATCATATCACAATACCGTTTGTATGATCCACTTCATGCTGTATGATCTGTGCGGTAAATCCACTGTATTTCCCGTGCTGTGGTTTAAAATCCACATCCAGATAATCCACCTCGATCTCCTGATAACGTGTACATGGGCGGACTCCGTCCAGGGAAAGACATCCCTCTTCCGTCTCATAGCCTCCGGTCTTTTTCGTGATGACCGGATTGACCATTGCAAACTGAAACGGTCCTGCCGCCACAACTATAACCGCCTTCTTCACACCTATCATATTTGCTGCCATGCCAACGCAGCGGTCCAGATTCGCCCTTAATGTATCGAGAAGATCCGTGACGACCTGTTTGTCTGCCTCCGTCGCCGGTTCGGATCTCTGCGCCAGAAAGAGCGGATCCCTTACAATCTTTTTTACCATAATATCCCCCTCTCAGTAAATTTTTTCTATATCTTCCATAATTCCATACTGACTCCGAAACGCCTCCAGATCTGCCGCTCCCCGGATGAGCATCACTTCCTCAAATTTTCCGGTATGGATATCCTTAAATCCGGCAACCTGCTCGCCATTGCAAATGCTGCATTTGAGCACCGGCTTTTTGTTTTCTTTGTCATACGTTTTCTTTTCCGTTTTCTTTTTAAATAATCCCATGCTCTTCCCCTGACATCTTCGCCTTTTTTGCGCTTAACTTCCGCAGAACTGCTGTGATCTTTCCCCGTAATAATGATCGATGTGATGCCGCAGTGCCGTCACCCGATCCATATAGATCCTGCTGTGATCCGGCATTCCCTCCCGCCTGCACGCCTCATATGTGACAAGTGTGGAAATAAGGGAAACCTGATCCGGCTCTTTCGGAAACGATTTTTTGATCAGGCTTTTGTCTGCGCCAAGGCTGTTCTTTACCGCAAAATTGATCTCAAGCTTTTCAATTTCTTCCGCTGTTGTTTCATTTAAAGCCAGGATCAGTTCCCGAAGCGCATTTATGTAGATCTCTTCTGAAATTTTTTCTTCCAGCATCGGAGCGACAAGCTTCGCCGCGTCATCCAGCTTTTCCAAGAGTTTTTCCATTCGCAGCCTCCTTTGAAAATATATACATACCATACCACATTCCGGGCGGAAACTGCACATTTTTCTTATCTTTTCCTTCGTTTATCCACTTTTATTCGGCCACCACCGATTCGGTTTTGACCGAACTACTTTTTTACACTGTTCTTTTTCACATAGCGATTGCATGTCTCCGGACAAATGAATATACTATTTATATAGGAACACGGACACTTTTCAAAATAAAAATTTCAGGTGATCGTATGGTTACATTAAATGACTATTTATACTCCGGAGATACGGTGCTTCGGATCTTACAAAAATACAAAAAGGATCTGCATGAGGACGCGATCGCGCATCACAACGAGATTGACCTTATCCACTGCAATTTTCTTTTGCAGATCGAAGAACTTTTAGAGCACAATGATTTCCTTACGGCGCAGTCCCAGAAGCTCCGTGAATTTTATAATTATATGGTGGGCGAATATCCGTATCTTTCTTTTACGTTTAAAGGGCGGATCAAATCACTCATCCGCGCGGAAGAAAAATTTAATGGCTATATTGTGGAATTTATTTATGATTATTATACAAAAAGCAAGTGCTACCCTTCCATTTCAGAGCTGAAAAACCGGCTCAACTGTTTCCGCGATCTGATCGCATACCGGATCGTGATCTCTGTGCCCCGCTGCCATCTGGCGCGCCCGGAAGACCGTAAAACAGAGGAGATCGATCATATTTATAAGATCGCCAATGTCCTGCCGGAATTTTTGGAAGAGCGTGGCTTTACCGTGGAACCGACCGGCGGGATCGGCGCAAGCAGTTTCACGCTTCTTTCCGACTCCGTGCGCCCTTATTACCGGGACTACATCGCAAGCGCTACCCCAAACGGATATCGTTCTCTGCACATTACTTTTTATGATAACAGCGCCAGATGCTACATGGAAGTACAGCTTCGCACCAAGGAAATGGATGATATCGCGGAGATCGGTTCCGCCAATCATCTCGGTTATGAAAAGAAGCAGGAATACGACCGCGCAAGAAGAGGCGCTATCCCAACGGGCGAATGCCTGTATTTTGACGAGGCTTATGAGCGCGGCATGAAATTGCAGCAGCTCGAATTAAAAGATCTGGATGTCAATATGTTCGCTGCCGCGGACAACAGCCTGATCAACGACGGCTGCGGCCTGTACCGCGGCAGACAGATTCTCCCATATGAGCATTTGTCAAGATTTCAGAGTGATTGATGGGCTATTTTCCATACTTTGATGCAGGTCAGCCATTCTTATTCTGCGAGCAGTTTGCTGCATCGATCGCGATGACAAGCATCAGCGCCATGATCTCATCCGCCGGATTTAAAATATCGATCACATAAGTATCGCCCCAGCGGAAAAGTTTCTTTGATATGTGTACAACTGCGCTGCAGCCCGAATACACATCATAATTCCACGCCATAAAATCTCCTTCACAACGCCATCCATTGTAATTGAGATCATACTTTGGTTTGAAAAAAGTGAACTGCTTCTCAATCGAGCCATATGGTCTTCCACCTATTTCCACCTCAAAGCGCGGTATGAACAGTGTAAAATTCTGTTTTATCATTCCGATCTCGTTGCCCTGCATATCGCTGACATGGATTCTGTGAAGCAGGGAAAAGATCTCGTTTTTGACAAAATATTTCGGATTGCCATTCTCATCATAGACATCGTAAGTGTCTGACCACGAAAAAACACGTTGTTTCATCAACAGCTTCATCGCATACGCCTCCTTAGTAATATTCTTCTGAAAAATAGTCACTGTCGAACTGTTTTAAGTCTATTCCGCACCATCATAAGCGCATATCCAAGCAGATTCTGCCCTCTCCATTGTGCAATCTCTAGTCTCTTTGCATCTTTCATTGATAAACCAATTCCCCATATCAGATCCTTTACCGCGCATTCTGCCAATATTGCATCTTGAGTATCCAACAACTTTTTACAAAGGACACTGTTTTGAGAAAATTTTGCAATCAAGCCTTCATATATGACAATCTGACGTATTCCATTCCAAATGCTTTCCTTGTATCCCGCCACCTGTCGCCCATATTCTTTTATAAGTGAAACATCATCCGTTGCCAAAATATGCTGTGCTTTCTCTGCATCATGAAAATACATTGCTTTCTGATACATCATAAATTGTTCCATTGATGAAAACCTGACACCATCAATCACAAAATCAGATTGATACCAGTTACTTAAAAAACCATTTTCCTCCTCCGGATTATGAAAGCAAATAACACGCATTATTCTTCACCGACCTTCTTCACTGCCAAATCAAGTTCCAAATCATGAAGTCCAAAATATGCTTTTTTCAAAAAATCAACCGGTATTTTTCTTAACACCTCACTGCTCGGAATATTATAAAACCACTGGTAATATGCATAAAATTCACCAATCCAATCCGGCATAAAACCTGGCATTGCATTTCCCGGTTTCAGACTATATTTTTCTGTATTTAAAAAGTAATTCCACAGCTCTTTTGCATCCATGGTGTTCACATATGCTTTTGCTTCATCAATACACTTCCTTGTTCTGCTGACCATATATGTGTTTATAAAATCTTCTGTATCTTTATCCGGATATGTCTGTGCCACAAAATCAAACAGCTTTCCCTGATTTTCTACAACATCACCTAAATATGCATCTGGATATGCTCCCATTATTATCACCCCGTCTCTAAAAAAGCGTACTAAACACATTTATTACTTTATTTGCATCCGAATCAACAAGTTTCCTCATGTTATTTCTTGCTTCCGCATCCCTTTTATTATATTTATCATTAAATTCTTTATAATCAACAGCTTTTAATTCTTCCTTAATCTCGTGCAATCTCGAATACGCCAGCTTTGATTTAATACAATACTGAATTCCCAATCCGCCAAGAGAAAGCAGTTCTTCAAGAATTTCTACGTCTATATTGTCCCGGACAAATTCTTTCGCAATGTAAAAATAAGAAGCATCCGCTCTCCAGCCTTTTATCACATCATACCTGCTGGTATCTACCCCATATTTCTCGATAAATTTAGCCGCCAGCACTCTATAGCGCTTTGAATCCGCTGCATCTCTATGCTTCATTAGTTCTGCAAGCCATGACATAATCGATCTTTCCTGAAAATCAAGAATTTCAAGACCTTCACAATCCAACTCATACTTATGAACCCATCCATTTTCCTCATTAGGTTTGCAAACTGCCCACTCTTTTGCCAGATCCATATCATCTGTCAAATAAAATCCGCGCCCATAATCATGTTTGTCATCTCCTCCCCCCCAAAAAGGTGTCACAATTTTATCAGAAGTACCGTGGTATAGAAATACTTTCTCCATTTTGCTCACATTCCTCCCTATACAAGCATGTTTTGAAGCATAAATTTTCTCTCTTATATCTTTGAGAAATTGATAAGAATATTATATCAAAGTCAGTCTGCACTTACAAACAAATTACTTGCGTTCCATTCCTCTGACTCTGATCAGCAATCGTTGAATGGATGCCTATGCAGGTGCGACATCCATTTTCCTCGTCGTCATTACAAAAAAGCATCTGCCTTTGTGGGTCACCTCAGTCGCCTCACCTTGACAGATGCTTTTTTACCATATCAATTATTTCAAATATCCTTGCCGCATGCCTACTGTCTCTTTTCCAGCATGATAACAACAACGATCTTCACAATGACCGCATACAGCACACTTAATGCGCACACCGAAAGGTTATGATACACCGCGCTGTAATCACTCGCAGTCGCCATGATCATAACAAAGCTGATCAATGTGCCCACCATGCCAACCGGGACCAGAACTTCCTTTAATACGTTTAAAACTCCGACCAGATTCCTTTTCCCAGAAAGAAGCACTGCTGCACCGGAAAGCAGCACAACAACCGCGAAACTTCCCATATCCACATAATACGTCGGGTTCCCGCTCTGGGTCATTGCAAACATAAATGCAAATGCTGCAACCGCCAGTACAATACCTATGATCATATCTCTTATATTTTTCTTTTTGTTTGTCTCATTATCTTTCATTAAAGCCATGATTGTCTCCTCCGCTTTTCTGGGATAATCATCACCAGATAAACGCTCTCCGGACAAAAGCTCATTCACATTGATCTGCAATATCTCACACAGTTGTTGCAGATACCCCAGCTCCGGCATACTTTTTCCCGTCTCCCATTTGGAAATCGTCTTATCGCTCACGCCAATTTTTTCTGCCAGTTCGCGCTGCGTCATATTCTGCTGCTTTCGTACTTCCGCTATAAAATTTCCGATCTTTATCTGATTCATAATGATCCCCTTTTTCTCTCTGTTTACATTCTAAGAAGGCATGCACTTCATACTAAATATCCTATCAGAAAGCGTCGTAGAATCAACCCACAATCGTAGAATGCGCTCTACTTATCGGAGAAATTGGTGGGCGAATATGTATTTTTACTCTGTTTTGGCGGTTTAACGCTCACAAGCTATCTAACTCCATAATCCATTACCCCATCTTCACCTGATCATTACAAACTTTCAGCAATTACATTCTTTCTCTTCTCCACGCCTGTATCAACAATCCTGCACACAACTCCACCATCAACAACAAACACCACTTTTGCTTTTGCCTTATCTCCCAGTTTGTCATGGCTGAGACGATTCTGTTATCTTTATCTCTGTACAGTCTCTTAATTGTTCTTCTAGCCATTCCATACGGCAGAAGACTTTGGTTTTCAACAACCTTGTGAGTGCCGCTCTGAAATGCTGTCGGCAGACCGTTTACAAAGCACTTCTCCCCAAAATTGCTTGAGGCCTTCTCGAATCTTGCTTTCCAATTGTCGCTCTCTTGAGACATACCAAGGCTCTCTGCAAGTTCGGCGAGCATATCCATCTGCACAAGTAAAAATGCCTGCAGATCTGGAGAAGCTATCGGCGGAACGGTTGCAAATACCGTCGAGTTGTCCCAGCCCGAGTCATTTCCGTGGACATATTCACAGACACCGTCGCCGTCAAAATCGCGGTAATTTATCCACCAAAGCGTCTGCCTTTCAAGTGCAGAGTATGTCTCTGTAAGCTGATTTTTAGTGAGCGTCATACCGTTTTCAAGTATTTTCTTGAGCGTCCAGCCGTGTATCGGCGGCTTGACATAGTTCCATATCACCTTTGAATCGTTCACGCTGTCAGGAAGTCTGCCCGACTTATCCTGAAAATCAAACATTATCATGAACTGTTCCCATGCCAAAAACGGATTTTTGTATGACAGCGCAAGCGCGTTGAAGCCTATGACGCCATGTATGGTAATACCTTTGACCTGATCGTTTCCGACATTATGATGCCCGGTATTGATGGTTATGAATTTGCAAAAACAGTGCGGTCACTTAATGAAGATATTCCGATCCTCTTTATGACGGCACGGTAGTTCAATATCATCTACAAGCTCCTTTCCTATCCGGGAAAGACTTTTACCCGTACCCAACTCATGGACGAGTTTTGGGATGCGGAGACAAATACTGCGCCAAGAGCTGTGGATGTGTATATGACGAAACTGTGCGGGAAGTTTGAAGCCTGCGACGAGTTTGAACTGAAAACCGTTCACGGTCTTTCTACTCTTTCCAGATCAATCCCGCAGACAGGTTTCTGAACTAACCAGCTACTGATTTTTTACATTTTCTCCATCCGATAAAATGCGCCTTTT
>ULTX01046779.1_pt1 | contig 35799 bp, 29 predicted proteins | sample 1958041 | NCBI WGS metagenome assembly ULTX01 (sample SAMEA4835747, study PRJEB28245) | human gut metagenome | biome: gut microbiome; material: fecal sample | place: Denmark | collected 2008
AACTATAACCTTTTAAATATGTACTTCTGTTAATGCTTACGATTCTGATTATAGTATTCTCTTCAATGAAATTTCTGGAAAGTCTCAGGTTTCTAAATCCTAGGCTTTCCAGAAATTTTTGTATTGATAGCTTCCTTTGTTTTCCGTATGTAATTATGAGGGAGTAATATCTCGATTCCCAGCTATTATGAATTAAGCATTCTTGTCTTTCGGCAAAATCAGATTAAGCACGACTCCCACGATGGCGGCAAGCCCGATTCCGGATAGCGATAATTCGCCCCAAGAGAAAGTAGCGCCTCCTATACCGATGGTCAGCGTCAGGGAGAAGATGATGATGTTCCGGGTATTCGTCAGATCTACCTTGTGCTGCAACATGTTGGTTACACCGGCTGTGGCAATGGTGCCGAAGATCAGCAGCATGATGCCTCCCAGTACGGCATTGGGAATGGATTTTAAGAGGGCGCTGATTTTCCCGACCAAGGAGAATAGAATGGCTGTTACAGCCGCAATGCGTATCACTTGCGGATGGGTCACTTTGGTGATAGACATGGCTCCGGTTACTTCGGCATAAGTAGTAACAGGAGGTCCTCCCAAAACTCCGGCTATCATGCAGGCAATTCCGTCGCCCAGCAGGGTACGATGAAGGCCGGGATCTTTCACGAAGTCTTTGTTAGCTACTGTATTGACTACATAGATATTCCCGATGTGCTCAATCACGGGGGCGATGGCTACGGGAAGCATGAAGACGAAGGCTTCCCATGAGAAGGTGGGATGTACGAACTTCGGCAGTTTGAACCAGGCGGCTTCGCATACACCGCTCAGATCGACTTCATAGAAGAACAGGGCGGCCAGATAACCGACTCCGATTCCGCAGAAGATGGGGATCAGTTTGAGCAGGCCTTTGGCTTTCAAGGATACAATGACGGCTGTGGCCAGCGAGATCAGAGCCAGCACCCAATTCTCTTCGGCCATCTGGACGCCTGTGCCTGCCAGGGTTATACCTATGAGGATGATGACGGGACCGATTACAACTGGCGGGAAGATGCGGTTGATGACCGATAGTCCCTGCCATTTGACCAGGGCACTCATGGCGAAATAGACCAATCCCACTCCAGTCAGTCCGAAAAGGGTTCCTGAAAGGCCGTATAATTCGGTGGCCTTGATGATGGGAGCGATGAAGGCAAAGCTGCTGCCCAGAAAGATGGGCACTTTTCCTTTACTTACCAGGTGGAAGATCAATGTCCCGATTCCGGCGGTAAATAGGGCTGTCGATGGGTCGAGGCCGACCAACAAAGGTACCAGTACGGTGGCTCCGAAAGCCACGAAGAGGAATTGTACGCCGACAATCCCTTTTCGGATGGGCGAAAGTGTTGTATCCGTTAGATTCATAGGTTATGTAAGTATAAAAGATTCAAACTCCGTAAAATTACGATAACCTGTTTCTTTCTCCAAATTTTCTGAAGGATTGTTGCCGGGAATGGCTTTCTGTCGGGTGTTTGTTTTGTTCTATGGGTGGCTTGGTTTATCTTTGCAGCTGGAAAATAGATACAGATATGAAAAGAGTTTTTTGCCCGAAGTGTGATCATCAGATCGCTTTTGATGAAACCAAATACGAAGAAGGAAAAGTGGTGGCGTTTGTCTGTCCGCAATGTGCATCACAGTTCAAGATTAAGATTGGGCGGAAGGTGGTCCGCTCGAAGTCTGGTTTGGAGAAGGAAGTAAAGGAGCCCGATTTCTCGTGTGGCTTTATTACGGTTATCGAAAACGCCTTTGCCTTTAAGCAGGATTTGCCCTTGGTGTTGGGCGATAATGTGATCGGCCGCCGCAACAAAGATACCGATGGTGTGGATGTCCCGATCATTACCAGCGATCCGAGTATGGGGCGCAAGCATTGTGTGATTCATGTCAAGCAGGATGCCGCAGGCAAGTTCTGCTATACCTTGCGCGATTTCCCCAGCTTGACGGGTACGTTCCTGCGGAGTGAATTGTTGGGCGACCGGGAGGTGGTTCGTATCGGTGACGGGGCTGTCGTGACGATCGGGGCAACCACGTTTATCCTGCATACGCCCGACGGAGAAGAATTAGAAGATTAAACGACTAAATATAATGGAAATATCATGAAAAGATTACTATTGTTAGGATGGCTGGCATGTGTGTGTCTTTCACTCTTTGCCCAGCAGAAGGCGCCTAAATGGATGGAAAAACAGAAAAAGGCGATCGCGAAGATTACTACATACAAGGAAGATGGTACGACCTTGCATACAGGTACCGGCTTCTTTATTTCGGAAGACGGAAAGTTGCTCTCGGCTTATTCGCTCTTCAACGGGGCTTACAAGGCGACGGTTACTGACGGAGGCGGAAAGACCTACGAGGTATCGACGGTATTGGCGGCCGACGAATTGTATGACGTGATCAAGCTACAGGTGGAAGTGCCCAAGAAGGTGAGCTTCCTGAAGATGGCAGCTGCTCCCCTGGCTGTGGGTGCGCCGGTTTATCTGCAGCCTTATACGGATGCCAAGGTGAAGACCTTCGCTACGGGTAAGGTGGAAGAGGTGACCAAACTGAAAGATGTTTATCATTACTATAAATTGTCTTTCCCGCTCGAGGTAAGCTGGGTGAATGCGCCTGTGTTGAACGAAGAGGGCGAGGTATTCGGTTTGGCGCAAGAGGATGCTTCGGGCAAGAAAGAGGTATCGTATGCGGTATCGGCAGCTTATGCCGAGAGCCTGCAGATCTCGACGATGGATATGCTGAGTTCTACCTACACGGCCATCGGGATCAAGAAGGCATGGCCTGCCGATCGGGAGCAGGCGCAGATTGCTTTGTTCTTGATGGGCAATTCGCAGGATGCCCAAACGTATCTGAATACACTGAATGATTTTGTGGCGGCTTTCCCCGACTGGTCGGAGAGTTATATCCGCCGGGCTTCGCATTATGCCTATCACCGGACCGATTTGGCCAACGACCGGGCCGGACAGTTGCAGTATCTCGAGAAAGCCCAGGCAGATATGAAGCAGGCACTCGATCTGGCCGAAAAGAAAAGTGACGTGCTTTATAGCGAGGCGCAGCTGATTTACAGTGTGGCCCTCTCTGATTCTACCTTGAAGGATACGGACTGGACGGTCGAGCATGCACAGAACCGGCTGACGGAGGCTATGACGGCCGAGAATAATCCGGTGTATCACCAGCTTCAGGGGGAAATGTATTTCAATCAGGGAAAATATGATGAGGCGTATCAGGAATACATGATTGTCAACCAGAGCGACGCGGCCAATGCCAGCTCGTGGTATATGGCTGCCAAATCGAAGTCGTCTAAGCAGGGTGGCGTGAATATCGGCGAGGTCATCCAGCTGCTCGATAGTACGATCGCTTGTTATGGCGAGTCGATGAATCCGGAAATGGCGCCTTACATCCTCGAGCGTATTGACTGGCGGCTGAAGCTGATGCAGTATGAACAGGCGGTGGCCGACTATGACTTATATTATAAGGTAGTAGGCGGACGGGTGGACGATTCGTTCTATTACCTGCGCGAACAGGCCAAGTTCCGCCAGGGAGATCTGGAAGGTGCCTTGCAGGATATCCGTCAGGCGATGGCCATCAACGCCAAAAGCCCGATGTATCTGGCCGAAGAGGCTTCGATCTTTATCCGCCAGAAGAAGTATGCCGAGGCTTTGCAGAGTATCGACAAGGCCTTGGCACTGGCTCCCGACTTTGCAGCCTGCTACCGTCTGCGTGGGGTTTGCTTCCTCCGCACCGAAAAGAAGGATGCAGCCTGCGAAGCTCTCAACAAAGCCAAAGAGCTGGGTGATCCGGTAGCCGATAAGTTGATCAAGGAGAATTGCCAATAATAGGCTTCCATTCGGTACGAATTTCACAGAATTTATTTGTTGAACATGCCCAATGCGAGTAGAGGCGCAGCGTGCTGCGCCTCCATCCAGCGTGAAAGGATAAAACAACAAATAACACAATAAATTCATTCGTTATTTTATTGATTGTTATTTGGATGTGTAGAGCGTCGTTATGAGGCGCAGCAGCGCTGCGCCTCTACAGTCGCCAGGCAAGTTCCATGAATAAATGAGGGAGAAAAAGATAATTCTCCATTGTCAATTCTCAATTGTCCATTGGACCGGCCTCGTTCTGGTGAGCGTTAAGCGTAGGAACGAAGTGGAGCGGCCGGAGCGTCGCTGTCTGAGCGCAGCGAGTTTGCGGCGCGCACAGCGAAACGAAGTGACGGAGTAGCTCAGCAGACGCAGCCTTGAACTTTTGGTTCTTTTCTTTCAAGAGAAAAGAACGAATACGAACTTGATCTTTTGGTTTTTTTGCATCAAGGCAAAAGAACAGATACGAACACCAAATCCAATACCAAAATCAACTCTTCCTATACCTGCACTTTCAATTATTTTTATTTAATTTGCCATACTTCTCAATAGGAAAAGAGAACTGTTGTCTTGGCGGAACTCTTTCTGTTCTGAGGTGAAACAAGGTAAAAATCACGAATCGGAGTGTACATGTGATCTACCACCGTTGGCAGATTTTCAGTACCGGATCACATGTGATTTCCCTTTGAGAATAAATTTTTGGTATCAGATCAGGTGTGATCTGGCCTTGTCAATGAATTTTTGGTCCCAGATCACTGGTGATTTCGTCTGTTTTTAGATTTTCGGTCCTTGATCACTAGTGATTTTCTTCTGCAAATGGATTTTCGGTGGCAGATCACATGTGATCTTGCACTGAAAATATTTTTTCGGTCTCCGATCACATGTGAGTGACCACTGCGAAAGATTTCGCACTCAAAATCACATGTGATCTACGACTAAAACGGAATTGTTTAACACAAAAAAGGAATGACTATGAATGTATTTCCTGCAATCGAAGGTAGTTCATGCTATCGCTACAACAACGCCTTGCATATGAGTTTCCACGACCACATGCACCAGGTGTTTGCCGGCTATTTGGAGGACTACCTGAAGAAACTCAATTTGACGCAGGCCATAGTAGATGAGTATGGGAAGATGTGGAGGTCGAACAAGACCTCAACAGAAAGAGTTCCGCCAATACTAATACCATCAAGATGGACGAGGAAGATGCCGAGCGCGACCGCCTGCTGTCGGTCATGTTCTACATGATATCGAATGGCCTGAAGGCTTCGAAGGCTGCGGTCAAGGCTGCTGCTCAGCAGCTCGACGTGGTGCTCCGTCCTTACAAAGGGGCACAAGGGGCGGCCGACGATGCCGAAACTTCTCTGATTAAGGGTTTGATCCTGGATTTACGAAAGGAAGAAAACACGGCGGCGGTCACGACGCTGGGGTTGGATGCTACGGTAGACGAGCTGGAAGAAGCCAACAACAACTTCGACGCGGCTAAAAACAAACGGACAAGCGAACGCGCCCTGACCGAGGGCGATAACCTGAAGGATGCACGGAGCAAGACCGACACGGTGTATCAGAACATGTGTACCCTCATCTCGGCGGCTGCCCTCATGGCTGCTACGCCCGAAGATCTGGAATTTGTCGTTTCGGTCATCAACGAGATGAACCGTGTGATTGCCAATCACAAGACAAGCTACACCCAGAGTCAGGCACAAAAGAAGTCCAACAAGCCGGAAGAAGGCGAAACTGTTGAGAAGTAACAATTGTCCGGGTGGATTTGTACCTCCGCCCGGACGTGCTCCGTCCTTTCCGGCTTGATGCTGAAAGGACGGGGCATCATCATTAAAAAAACAAACTATTGGGAAACAAGCGGTCTTTGAAAGAATTTTAATCGAAATAGATAGTTCTGTGTCAGAAAATAAGTTACCTTTGTCGTGTAAATAAAAGACGAAGCCTTATGAAAAAAAAGACAGAACAAAAAGTCCAATCCGTTTTCCGTCGAGTGTTGGACGACAAACAAGCCATACGGGAGTGTATTCAAAAAGGAGAAGACATCAAACAAGTAGCCAAAGATCGTGGAATCAAGTTTGCAACGCCCGTATGAAGTGGTAAAGAATAAAGATTGGGACTATTCATTTCAAACAAAGCATGGCATTATTTACCATGCTTATTTTATAGAATTTTCCAACTATCATCCAGCTTTTTCCGATGTTTACACATTCAATATCGAACCGGAAACGGACAAGCCACATCCCTTGGATGTCAGAATTTCAGTAACAGTCGTTTCTATTTTGCAATCTTTTTTCCGTGATAAACAAAGGGCAATGTTGATGGTGTGTGACAGTTTGGATGGTAAAGAAGAAAAGCGGAAAAACTTGTTTGACCGCTGGTTCAAGAAGTATAACGACGGGAATATCCGAAAATATGATGCGTCGGCAGTAACGGAAGATTATACTATATATGTGTCAATCTATTTGCACCGGGCGAATCCTCGGTCTCATGTTTTGCTGGATGCCTTCTATGATTTGGTAAAAAACGATTTCTATCCGATCGATTAAAATTTCTTCCCAATACCCCTTGTTTCCCAAAAACGAACGTAATCTAATGGGGAAACAAATATGGGAAAAAACATTTTACAAACAACTAACAAGCGGGTGCGGCCCTTATGGCTGTGTCCGCTTATAAAGAAAATCTTTACTTTATTGATCCTGCTTCTGCTGCTGCCCGTCACGGCGCTGGCGGTGGAAGGTGCGCCTAATAGTCTTTATGTTGGAGATCAGCAGGTTATCAATGGCAATAATACCACCTTCTGGACCACGGATAAATCAACAGGGGGACTGACAGAATACGAGGGTAACGATGACAATTGGAATGTCAAATACGACCCAAGCACCGTCACATTGACCCTAAAGAATGCGACTATTAAAGGAGTGTATAATAATGTAAACACATCTGGCTCCGGGATCTACGCAGCGAGTAGTTCAGGCCCCGTATCACTGAATATCGTTTTAGAGGAAGAAAACAAGGTTTCCGGAATGTATGGAATCAATGTTAGTAGTAGTGGGGGAGATGCTTCACTGAACATCAGTGGCTCCGGCAGTTTGACTGTGTCTGGTCTCAGTGGTAATGGAATAGGAATATTTATGTCCTCCCAAAACAGTGCTAATTTGATGATTGAAGAAGCAAGTGTTACAGCGTTGGGGAGTAAGGACGGCGGTTCTGGTGTCCGGTTGATCACAAGTCAGACCGGTAGTCCGAGCCTCACCATTGAGGTCAAGGGCGGCAGTTTGCAGGCTAGTGGTGAAACAAATGGAATCCATTTTCTTTCGAATGTAAATGATGCCACTGCAGTAGCTAATATGAAGGTCAGCGGCAACGCTATGGTCAAGGCTTCGAACATCATAACAACGAAGGACGGAACAGGCTCGGCTCCTGAATTGAAGCCTGCAGCCAGCGGGTCTGATGGCACCGGAGGCATCATTTGGGATGGCAAGAGCGGCACCGTGTACGGCAATGTGACCTTGCAGGAGGACATCACCATTGGCGAGGGCGAGAGCCTGACCATCGGCCAGGACGCCAGCTTGAATACAGGTAGCCATGAGGTGATTGTAAATGGCGGTACCCTCAATGGAGCGGATAAGATAACGGGTACGGTGAAATATGCCCCCACCATCACCACCCAGCCTACAAGCCAGACTGTGACCGAGGGCGAAACCGCCACCTTTACCGTTGTGACCAGCGGCACCGAGCCGTTGTCTTATCAGTGGCAGCAAAGCACTGACAGCGGCCAAAGCTGGACGGATATTGATGGTGCCACCGATGCTACCTATACCACAGAGGCCACCACTACCAGCATGAACGGCTATCAATACCGCTGTGTGGTGAGCAACAGCGCAGGCAGCGGAGAAAGCAACGCCGCCATCCTGACGGTCAATGCAAAGCCCACCTACACTATCACCGCCGAGAGCAGCCCAGCAGAGGGCGGCACTGTGACGGTGAATGGTGGCACCAGCTCGGTCAGCGTTGAGGCTAACAGTACCGTAAACCTTGTTGCTACCCCAAATGCAGGCTACCGCTTTACCGGCGGACTTCTTCAAATGAAGATGTCACCTTTGCCGATGCGTCCAGCGCAAGCACTACCTTCACCATGCCCGCCGGTGATGTGATTGTAACCGCCGGGTTTGAGCAATACTATCCTGTCACCAGCATAACATTGGATAAGAGCGAACTTTCCCTTTACACCGCCGAAAGCGAAACCCTCACTGCCACCATAGAGCCCGACAACGCCACCAACCAAACGGTGATATGGAGTAGCGATAAACCCGAAGTGGCTATGGTGGATGATGATGGTAAAGTTACCGCCATGGCTGCGGGTAAGGCTACTATTACTGCTATGGCAGACGGCGGCAAGACGGCTACCTGCGTGGTGCAAGTCAGGAAACCGGCAACCGTCGAACCCTCCGGTTCAACCAACCTCTCCTTCACCACCGATCGAGATGAATTTTCCCTTACAGCCACAGTTCACGCACAAGGGAATGATCTCAATCCGAAAGATGACAGTTGGACATGGACAGTGGAAGATAAAAATGTGGTAGCACTCGTAACATTACGTAGTAAGGCCGTTTTCTATTCCACCAGCAGCCAAGCCTTCACGATCAAAGGCACCGGCACGACTACCCTCACCGCCACATACGATGACGGCACCTATCGGGGTTTGGTGGAGTTCAAGGTAAGCATCAGTAAGCCCACTCCGCCCGATCCCATCAGCTACTACAACATCTATGTAGAAGACGTGTGCGATGGGGTGGAAGTTACCCTCAGCAACAACGTGGTGCGCGAAGGCAACAGCATCTCCGTCTATGTCAAGAAAGACACAGCGAACTATACCTTCGATAACTTCAAAGTCTATTACAAGCGCAGCTACTACGGTACTTGGGACGAATTGAAGGAAGGCACGCAGCCGGGCGAATACCCGATTAAAAACATCTGGAATCACATCTACATCAAAGCCCTGGGTGCAGAAGAGAAGGAAGACCCGACGGGTATCGAATCTATCGAGGGCGTGAAAGTCTATACGAAGGATGGCTCATTGTATGTTCAAACCCCGCAGCGTGAGCAAGTCATCATCGTCAGCATGAGCGGCGCGGTAGTGAAGAACGAAGAGCAGGTAGGCCTGAAGCAATACCACGGTCTGCAACCTGGCATCTACATCGTCCGGGTAGGAGATAGGGCGTACAAACTTCGTTTGAATTGACAATTGATAATTGACGATTGACAACTGTAGAGGCGCAGCGTGCTGCGCCTCCAACGGACGGTATCAAGAGCCTATGCGGAAACGGAGAGAATAGATTTCTTTATCTCCAACCGTCGTATATGCAATACCACCTGCCGGAGGCGCAGCACGCTGCGCCTCTACACACTTTGGGATTGAATTGTCCATTGTCAATCGTCAATTGTCAATTGTCAATTGACAAACTCCTTCCTCCAAATGAAAATGCGCATCGTTGTCTGCCAGGAAACGCACCACCTGCAACACCTTCTCTTGCGGGAAATCCACTGCCTGCAAAAGAGCAGAAACCGGTAGCGGACCTTGTCGGAGCAGCTCTTCCAAAGCCCCCTGAATTGTGTGGAACTCAGCGTTGGTCAATCCGCTGCTATGCCGTTGCAGACAAACATCACACGTGCCGCAATCCTTGTCCTGTTTCTCTCCGAAATATCCCAGCAAGATACGAGTCCGGCAAATATGCGTGTTGTGAATGTATTCCAACACCTTACTGATACGCGCCTCGTTGCGCGCCTTTCTTTCTTCGTAGGCTGACCGGGGGATCGACAGATACTTCTGCTCTTCACGGACTTGCCGGTAGATGATCAGCGGTGTCTTCTTCTGCGGGACATAATTCACAATGCGGTATTTAGAAAGTCCCACCAGCAGATGGTACACCTCGTCGGGCGTACAACCGGCACGGGTAGCAATCAGACTCTCATTGATGTAAACATAATCGGCGAACAACCCCGTGTATGACCGGAGAATCGTCTTGATGACAGCATCCGTCAGTTCGTCTTGCCGCAGATAACTGTACAACTCTTCGCGTGTAGCGGTAAAGATCAGTCGGGAGGCGTTATCCACTTCTTCCACATATTCCAGGTAACCTGCCAGCTCCAGCAACTTGATGGCACTGTGCGTCTGTGTGATGGGCAGCTTGAAAGCCGAGCAGAAATCGGTCAGCATGAAGTCGTGTACCGTATCCAGCCCATAGCCGACAGCGATCTGGAAATAATTGCCCAGCGCCTCGTACACCCGGTAAATAAATTCCTTGGGAGGAAATTCATCACTGATACGCTTCTTCAGCTGGGCCGTATCAGTAGGCGAGCAGAGAGCAACCGCATAAGCCTTACGCTCGTCACGTCCGGCCCGTCCGGCTTCCTGATAATATTCTTCGAGCGACCCCGGCATATCCAGATGCACCACAACACGTACATCCGGCTTGTCGATTCCCATACCAAAGGCATTCGTAGCGACAATGACACGGATTTCGTTGTTCTTCCATAAATTCTGTCTTCTTTCTTTCTCGTCGTGATTCAGTCCGGCATGGAAGAAATCAGCCGTGAAACCTTCTTTACGCAAGTACTCGGCCACCTCTTTGGTCTTTTTCCGGTTGCGGACATAAACAATAGCCGTTCCCGGCACACGGCTGAGGATGTGCACCAGCATCTGCAGTTTATCTTCCGTCTGCCGAACGATATAAGCTAGGTTTTTCCGTGCGAAACTTTTGGAAAAGACACACTTCTTCTGGAAGAGCAACCGGTTTTGGATATCATCCACTACTTCCGGCGTGGCAGTAGCCGTAAGAGCCAGTACCGGGACATCGGGCAACTGCTTCCGGATCTCTGCAATCTTCAGATACGAAGGACGGAAATCATATCCCCACTGGGAAATACAGTGACTCTCGTCGATCACCAGCAGACTAACCTTCATCGCCTGGAGTTTGGCCAGGAAGATTTCTGTACCCAACCGTTCGGGAGAAACATACAGGAATTTGTATTCACCAAAGATGCAGTTTTCAAGCTGGGTGATAATCTCCTGCCGGCTCATCCCGGAATGAACGGAAGTCGCCTTGATCCCGATGCGTTTCAGGTTGTCCACCTGGTCTTTCATCAAGGCGATCAGTGGAGTTACAACAATACAAATACCGTCCATGAGCAAAGCCGGCACCTGGAACGTAATAGATTTGCCACCACCTGTTGGCATCAATCCCAGTGTATCGTTTCCCTCATAGACGGACTGAATAATCTCTTCCTGAAGCGGTCTGAAGGAATCGTATCCCCAGTACTTCTTCAGTACTTCTTGAAACGATGTCATACGAAATTTTTCTTTAGTTTGTTTCGGTCTTAATATCCTTAATCATCAGCTGGAAGGAAGCATTCCCGTTGTAAATGCTCTCTTCGATGGTATAGCAGATGTTGAAAGGCTTCATCAGTTTGATGTGTGCGTTATACTGGCTCATGCCGAAAGCAATTCCATGAATAGGCACACTGGCTGCTTTACTGTCAATAATCTCCAGTTTGATATGTTCCTGATCCCGTCCGACGAGCTTACTGGTTCCATAGTCTTGCACACCGTATGTACAGAAGATCGGTTTCTGGTTGTTAGGACCAAACGGACTCATCTTCTTCAGGTCACTCAGGAACTTGGGCGTGATCTCTTTCAAATCCAGAATCGCGTCAATATCCAACTGAGGAATCATTTGTTCCGGAATGATATGTTCGGCTGCCAATTGGAAGAACCGCTGCCTGAAGGCTTCCAGATTCTCTTCCTTTAAAGAGAAGCCCACTGCATACGTATGTCCGCCAAAGCTTTCCAGCAAATCCCGGCATCCTTCGATAGCCCTATAGATATCGAAACCCGTCACAGAACGGGCCGAACCCGTAATCAGATCCGATGATTTGGTCAAGACAACAGCCGGACGATAGTACTTTTCGGTAAGCCGGGAAGCCACAATCCCGATAATCCCCTTATGCCATTTCGGATTGTAAACGATGACAGCCTTCTGGTTGTCGATATCGTTAAACTCATTGATGATGGCATTGGCCTCGTCGGTAATCTTTTTGTCGAGCTCCCGCCTTTCTTCGTTGTATTGATTGATATTCTCACTCATCTTGCGGGCAACCGTACTATCTTTAGCCAACAGCAGCTCGACGGCTTCTTCGCCTTTCATCATACGCCCGGAGGCATTGATACGCGGGCCGATTTTAAATACGATGTCGCTGATCGTAATTTCCTTCCCCGACAATCCACACACATCAATAATCCCTTTTAATCCGATACTGGGATTACTGTTGATTTGCCGAAGTCCGTAGTAAGCCAGGATTCTGTTCTCACCCGTAATAGGCACAATGTCTGAAGCGATACTGACAGCCGTAAATTCCAGCAATTTTTCCAATTCCGAAAAGGGACGTTTATTGCTGATGGCAAAAGCCTGCATAAACTTGAATCCGACTCCACAACCCGACAGATGTTCATAGGGGTAGATCGAATCTTTCCGTTTGGCATCGAGTACAGCTACGGCATCCGGCAGTACTTCATCCGGCATGTGGTGATCACAGATGATGAAATCAATCCCTTTTTCCTTGGCATACTCAATCTTGTCGATCGCTTTGATACCACAATCCAGCGAAATAATCAAGGTAACACCTTGGCTATACGCATAATCAATACCTTTAATGGATATTCCGGATCCTTCGTCATAACGATCGGGAATATAATAGAATAAATTCGAAGTATAAGCTCTTAAATACTTATACACGAGCGATACGGCAGTTGTGCCGTCCACATCATAATCCCCGTAGATGAGGATTTTCTCCTTTTCGCCTAAAGCCTGATTAAGCCGGCTGACAGCCTTCTGCATATCGGGCATCAGAAAAGGATCTTCCAAGTCGTTCAGACTAGGTCTGAAAAACTTCTTTACCTCTTTGGCAGTTTTTAATCCACGTCGAACCAATAACAAGCTGATTACCGGACTGAGTCCCAGTTCGGCAGCCAGATGGTCTCTTTCTTGAATTTCTGTCTGTGTTGGAGGTTGATAATTCCATTTGTTAGTCATTTATATATTCTTTTTCTTTTTATCTAATCTCATCTTCCATATTGCGAAAGTCGAAAGGCATGATGCATGTGCTTCATCGTACAAGATTTCTTCGTTGTAGCTGTCTGCCTAGGAGTTTGTTTTCTGTCGCAAATCAAGACCACAATATGAAAGTTCAAGCAGCGCGCTTGAATTAATCCGTAAAGTTAGAAATTATAATCGGGTTTCTTTCAGTTCTGTTACAAAAATAGTTTTTTTCTTGTTATTTTTTCTAAGTACGCAGAATGATTTGTATTTTTGTCTGACTAAAAAAGAGCGAACAATGATATCAATAGAAGAAGATATAAAAAATGCTTGTCGGGTCATGCAGCAAGGAGGATTGATCCTTTATCCGACAGATACAATTTGGGGAATAGGTTGCGATGCGACAAACGAAGAGGCTGTCCGGAAAGTTTATGATCTGAAAAAGCGGGCCGATAATAAAGCCATGTTGGTTTTGATGGATAATCCGGCCAAACTGGAAACGTATGTAGAGGATGTGCCTGAGGTTGCGTGGAGTTTGATAGAGGTAGCAGACAAACCTTTGACACTTATTTATTCGAAAGGTAAAAATTTAGCGCCCAACTTACTGGGTGAAGATGGAAGTATCGGTATCCGTATTTCACAGGAAACGTTCTCAAACAAGCTTTGTTTTCAGTTTCGCAAACCGTTGGTTTCAACTTCGGCCAATGTTAGCGGAGAACCTTCGCCCGCTAATTTCAGTGAAATCTCAGAAGAAATCAAACAGGGAGTTGATTATATTGTAACTTATCGTCAGGATGATATGACTAAGGCCTCTCCATCAAGTATTATTAAATTGGGAAGCGGTGGTGTATTTCAGATTATCCGATAATTCGTATGAGTTATAGTAAAGAGACTTGGAAATATATCATTACCGACTTTCTGACAGCAGCCTTGGTATGGTTTGCCTTCAATGTATTGCGTTATTATCAGCAGGTTGTTTTTCGAGACGCAAATACATTAGATGAATTTTTGCTATATCCGTCTGTTTGGTTGGGTCAGGTGTTCATCCCATTTTATTGGTTGGTGATCTATTATTTCTCGGGTTATTATAATAAATCATTGGCCAAGTCAAGGCTTTCCGAATTTTGGGTAACGCTTATATCTTCGGTGATAGGTGTATTTGGAATTTTTATGTTCTTGATTCTGAATGAACTTCCTATCAGGTATCAGATATATTACTATTTTTTCTTTGAATTGTTGGGATTGCATTTTACCCTTACCTATCTATTCCGTTTACGTTTGACGATGCATTTGTTGAAAAGGATTCAGCAAGGGGATTTTGCCATTCACGTTTTAGTCTTGGGAATAGGAGAGAAGGCTTTGTTGCTTTCTCAGTATTTAGAGAAGGTTGGTACTAAAGTTACCGGCTTTGTCCGTATTTCATCCAAAGAGGATCTTCATGTAAATTCAGAACAGATACTGGGAAATTCGGCTGATCTTCCTGATTTGATGAAACAGTATCCAATAGAAGAACTGGTAGTGGCAACAGATGCATTGGATGAAACGGCTTTGTCCAAGTTCCTTTATTCCTTGTATCAATATAAAAAGCCTATCAAGGTCTGGATAGATAAGAAGACTATTTTGTTTTCGAAGGTGCGGTTGAAGACGATTAGTGCAGTTCCATTAGCCGAAATTACTGAGAATAACTTTTCGGAAGCAGAGAAAAATATCAAGGCGTTTTCTGATCGGTTTGTTTCTTGTATAGTATTGATTGTGTTATCTCCTTTGTTCGCATATATAGCTTGGCGTGTGAAGAAAGATTCGCCAGGTCCGATTATTTACCGGCAGGAGCGAATTGGTTTTCATGGTCGTCCATTTATGATTTATAAATTTCGGACGATGTATGTGGATGCTGAAGACAGTGGTCCCAAGTTATCGCATGAAGAAGATTCCCGTATTACACCTTTTGGTGCTATTATGCGAAAGTATCGTTTGGATGAGTTGCCTCAGTTTTGGAATGTATTGAAAGGGGATATGTCGTTGGTTGGTCCTAGACCGGAACGGAAATATTTTATTGATCAGATTGTCCAGCGGGCTCCGTATTATTATTTATTACATAATGTGAAGCCGGGAATTACCTCTTTGGGAATGGTCAAGTACGGGTATGCCAGTACAGTCGACCAGATGCTGGAACGTTTGGAGTATGATATCATTTATTATGAAAATATGTCGCTGGCTTTGGATATAACCATTTTGGTGTATACGATAAAGACGGTTGTGACAGGAAAGGGTATTTGAAATATGACAACAGAAAATGGATGGTTTTATAAATTTCTTGTTTGGCGGGCAAACAATATAAAGGAAAAACACTTTGTATTGATTGTTAGTTTTCTGGTAGGTATTTGCACTGCTGCATCGGCCATCATCTTGAAAAATTTAATTCACTTCATTCAGCATGTATTGTCAGTGAACTTCGCTGCTGATCAAGTCAATTATTTGTATTTGTTGTATCCGGTATTGGGTATCTTACTGGCCGGGTTGTTTGTAAAATATATCGTGCGTGACGATATCAGCCATGGTGTGACGAAAATTTTATATGCTATTTCCCAGCGGAAGAGCCGGATTAAACCTCATAATATGTGGACATCCATTGTGGCTAGTTCGGTAACCATTGGTTTTGGTGGATCTGTCGGAGCCGAGGCTCCGATTGTATTGACCGGTGCCGCTATTGGTTCTAATCTGGGCCGTTTGTTCAAGATGGAACAAAAGACATTGATGTTGTTAGTGGGATGTGGCGCTGCTGGAGCCATCGCAGGTATCTTTAAAGCGCCTATTGCTGGGCTTGTCTTTGTGATCGAGGTATTGATGTTGGATCTGACTATGACGTCCGTGTTGCCTTTGTTGATTACTTCGGTAACGGCTGCTACCGTATCATATATATTTACCGGTACAGAGGCTATGTTTAAATTTTCTCAGACCGAAGCTTTCGTAATAGAACGTATTCCCTATGTTATCTTATTGGGAATATTCTGTGGCTTGATTTCCCTATATTTTACCCGTGTGATGAACTGTATTGAAGGCGAATATCGTCGGTATGGAACGACATATTGGCGTAAGTTTATGATGGGAGGGATTATGCTGAGCTTGTTGATCTTTATTTTCCCTCCGCTTTATGGTGAGGGATATGATACGATCGGTCTGTTGCTGAACGGTCAGTTCGCAGGATTGATGGACAATAGTATGTTCTACCCTCTGAATGATTCCTATTTTGGAATAGTTATCTTTTTGGGACTGATTTTGCTGACTAAAGTATTTGCTTCAAGTGCTACCAATGGTGGTGGTGGTTGTGGTGGTATTTTTGCTCCTAGTCTATATCTGGGATGTATTGCAGGGTTCATTTTCGCTCATATATGTAATTATTTCCCTTTTACGATGTATCTGTCGGAAAAGAATTTTGCTTTGTTAGGTATGGCAGGAATTATGTCAGGTGTGATGCATGCTCCTTTAACGGGCGTTTTCCTGATTGCAGAATTGACTGGTGGATATGATTTGTTCCTTCCTCTGATGATTGTTTCTATTGGTTCGTATATTACAATTCTGATGTTTGAACCGCATAGTATTTATTCGATGCGCTTGGCTCAGAAAGGGGAATTGTTGACGCACCATAAAGATAAAGCCGTATTGACTTTGTTGAGTGCAGACAATGTGATTGAGCGCGACTTCCAGGTGGTTTCTCCAGAAATGACGTTAGGAGACATGGTAAAAGTGATTGCTCGGAGTAGTCGTAATACGTTTCCGGTAGTGGATGATCGAGGTATTTTGCTGGGAATAGTTCTGCTGGATAATATTCGGAATATCATGTTCCGTCCAGAGTTGTATAATCGGTTCCATGTTTCCAAATTCATGGTATCGGCACCGGCTAAGATTGTGGTGAATACGCCTATGGACCAGATTATGCAGATTTTTGATGACACGAAAGCTTGGAATTTACCGGTAGTTGATGAAACGGGCAGATATATGGGATTTATGTCTAAGTCGAAAATATTTAATTCCTATAGAGAAGTTTTGGTAGATAATTTTTCAGGAGATTGATAAAATATGAAGAAAGAAGATTTGAGAATTGTATATATGGGCACACCCGAATTTGCGGTGGAATGCCTGCGAGCTTTGGTTGAGCATGGTTATCAAGTGGTGGGTGTTGTAACAATGCCTGATAAACCGATGGGACGGCATGGTAGTGTACTTCAGTCGAGTGCTGTTAAAAAGTATGCTGAATCAGTCGGTCTTCCTATTCTTCAGCCCGAGAAGTTAAAAGATGAAGCGTTTTTGGAAGCTCTTCGTGCATGGAATGCCGATTTGCAGATCGTTGTTGCCTTTCGTATGCTTCCTGAAGTGGTATGGAACATGCCTCGTTTGGGTACGTTTAATTTGCATGCCTCTTTATTGCCTCGGTATCGGGGTGCTGCTCCTATTAATTGGGCAATTATCAATGGCGATACAGAGACAGGTGTAACAACCTTCTTCTTGGATCATGAAATTGATACCGGAAGTATTATTATGCAGGAAACTTGTCCTATTGCAGATACAGATGATGCAGGAATCTTGCATGATAACTTAATGGCGTTGGGAGCACAGACTGTACTGAAATCGGTTGATCAGATTTGTGAAGGGAATGTAGTACCTTTCCCTCAGAAAGACTTGTTTGATGGTGTGTCTGAATTTTTGCCGGCTCCTAAGATATTCAAGGAGACTTGTCGGATCGATTGGAATAAACCTTTGAAGAATTTGTATGACTTTGTTCGAGGATTGTCTCCTTATCCAGCTGCTTGGACGGAATTGGTTACCCGTGATGGTAAACGGCAAGTCCTGAAAATTTATCAGACGGAGAAACGTCCGGAGCAACATTGTTTTCCTGTTGGTACAATTCAATCGGATGGAAAAAGCTTTGTTGATGTTGCGGTAGATGGAGGATTTTTACGATTACAATCAGTGCAGTTGGCTGGGAAAAAACGAATGTCTGTAACTGATTTCCTGAATGGTTTCAAGCAGATAGCAGAAAGCCATGTAGAATAAAAAAAGAGGAACCAATCGGTTCCTCTTTTTTATTTCATTATCCTTAATCGTTATATTTACTTGTCAATACAACAATTTGCATAGCCTCTTTGTCTTTCTTCAATCGAACACCCGACGGTTTCATATAGTTCGTAATTGATGTCGTGTAAGGTTTACCTGAACTCCCCCAAGAACTACTTGAATTTTGTGTTCCTCGTAAAACCGGAAGTAGTATTAAATTCAAATCTTCGTCAGGTTTGTTTTCCAAATGTACTTGTAATAGGCTTGATATGTTCCCAAAAGAATATGTGTTTGTGGCATATTCACCAAAGGTTGCCAAATAGGAAGTCACGTTGTCTTCTATTTTATTGTTCTCAAAGAAGCTTTGAACAGAGTCTTCCGGCAAAAGCAACACATTGTCGGGAGCTTCAAAAGCATATAACCATTCTTCTTGAGGCATGGCTTTCATGGAGAAGTTCAGACCGTTAATGATACGATCTCCTATCTTTTCTTTGATAGCGGAGGCTGGAACTACTATTTTAGTACAAACACCGGCTGGACTTCTCAGATAACTGAATTCTTCATTCGGTTCCAACAATTGTTCAATGTTACCATTCTCTATTTGATTCATCTGGATGACTTCTTTAGTCACATTGAACTGCTCTCTTGTATGGATAATCGTATCTTTTCCTGCTTCTGTCGTCGATTTATACTTATAATATATAAAGAAAGACGATTGAGCCACTTCCAGGATGTTTCCTGTTCCAAACCCAGTTGTTACATAAAATCCGGGGAAGAATTTATTAAAGGCTTCCTGATTTTGGAAAGAACTCGGATTGTTGACTGTTTCATCATAAAAGCTTTGAGCAATATCCGTACTGATTCGAATACGTACATTCGGTGTATAATAATCAGGATCACTTGTATCCGTGATGTTACGAATAGAATCAGGAATACTCAAATCGTATGCCGTATAAGTTTTTTCTCCAATCAGTGTTTGCAGGTCACAAAAATCTTCGGGATTCATGTTTGTGTAATAATTCCGTGCCAAAGGTTTAGTAACCTGGTAAATCTTAGCCTGCATAGGAGCTAATGAGTCGCCTACATAACCGCCTTCATCATACATGATAAAGAATGCCATTGAATCGACCTTACCATCAATCGGTTCATGGGCGAATTTGTAATTTTCAGGGCAATAGAACTGACAGATATAATCTGTTTTCAGGTTTCCATACAAGGGATCGTAGATTTGTCCTAACAGTCCGTTTACAGTACGAGCATATACCGAATCTAATTTAATGGTAGATGCTTCAAGCTGAAATGTATCCGCATAAACAAAAGAACGGTCACCATCTGGCTGAATACTTGGTCCAACCTGGCTCAATTCATCATTACACCCGCTAAGTAAAATACCTCCGAAAGCGAGCCCAAGTATAAGTCTTTTAAAGTCCATGTTAAATAACTATTTAGATTCCAAAACGACATCGTAGAATTTGTTAAATTCGTCAATGTACGTTTCGGGTGATTGATACGGTAAAAATGGAGTATTAGGTTTCGTAGCGATATATTGTAAAATGTCTGGATGGATTGTTTCGCTACCTTGTATAACGCCGTCTGCAAAATCAATTGCTAATTTAGACAAACCTACGAAACTTGTATCTTTACGTAAGTTTTCTACATCAGCTTCTTCTGCTTGGTCCATAATCAATTTGTTGGCAATGTTTGGATCCAGCGGCTGTTTGAAGTCGTCGTTATAAATTGAATAAACGATTTTAGCATTTCGTACGCATGGATCATCTGCATACATACGTTTAATATACAACCCCGTGAAGGCTGACATCCAACCATGACAATGAATAACATCGGGAATCCAACGAAGCTTTTTAACCGTTTCTATGACACCTCGTACATAGAATATTGAACGTTCGTCGTTGTCTTCATATTCATTTCCGTTTTCATCGACAACTGTCGATTTACGTTGGAAATAATCATCATTGTCGATGAAATATACCTGCATACGGGCAGCTTGTATAGATGCAACCTTAATAATCAACGGATGATCCGTATCGTCGATAATCAGATTCATTCCCGAAAGGCGGATTACTTCATGTAATTGGTTGCGACGTTCATTAATGTTACCAAATTTAGGCATGAAAGTTCTGATTTCGCGACCGCGTTCCTGAATTCCTTGCGGAAGATTCCGGCAGATTGTTGCAATTTCAGATTCCGGTAAATAAGGGGTGATTTCCTGAGCTATAAACAAGATTTTTTTTGCATCCATTCTGTATTTTTCTTTTATTTAGACGGTACAAAGATAGTAAAAATCTTTTATTTCTGATAATTATTTTGTTGCTTTGCACCGTTTTTAAGCATCTATAAGATGAAAATAGTAAGTTCTATCAAAGATTTAAAGAATTTCTTGGCTCTTGAGCGAGAAAAAGGGAAGAAAGTCGGTCTTGTTCCTACTATGGGAGCTTTGCATGCCGGACATATTAGTTTAGTGAAGCGTTGTGTTGCCGAAAATGATATTTGTGTGGTCAGTGATTTCGTTAATCCGACGCAGTTTAATGATAAGCATGACTTGGAAACGTATCCACGTACGTTGGATGCAGACTGTGCTTTGCTTGAACCTGTAGGTTGTGATTATGTTTTCGCTCCTTCGGTAGCGGAAATGTATCCGGAACCAGATACACGCGTATTTAATTTGGGTCCGGTTGCTGAGGTTATGGAAGGTCCTCGTCGTCCGGGACATTTTAACGGCGTTGCTCAGGTCGTGAGTAAGTTGTTTTATATAGTAGAACCGGATAATGCTTATTTCGGAGAAAAAGATTTCCAGCAGATTGCTGTTATCCGCGAAATGGTACGGCAGCTGAATCTGCCGGTTCATATCGTTGATTGTCCGATTCAACGTGAAGCGGATGGCTTGGCGTTGAGTAGCCGGAATACCCGTTTGACTCCCGAACAACGTCAAAAAGCACCGGTAATTGCCCGTACATTAAAAGAAAGCACTACCTTTGTACCCGCAAAGAGTGTTCAGGAGGTGATTGATTATGTTGTGAATACAATCAATCAGGTTCCGGAGATGGAAGTAGAGTATTTCGAAATCGTAGATGGAAATACCATGCAGCCTATTCAAAACTGGTCTGATACGACGTATCCGGTAGGTTGTATTACTGTCTATTGTGGCGAAGTACGTCTGATTGACAATATTAAATATTAATCATAAAGAAGAAAGATGTATATAGAAGTTGTTAAATCAAAGATTCATCGGGTGACAGTTACCGAAGCCAACTTGAATTATATTGGAAGTATTACGATAGATGGTGCTTTGATGGAGGCTGCCAATTTGATACCGAATGAGAAGGTTTCGATTGTCAATAATAATAATGGAGAGCGTTTTGAAACGTATGTCATTAAAGGCGAACCGGGCTCTGGCGTTATTTGTTTAAATGGTGCTGCTGCTCGCAAAGTACAACCGGGTGATGTTGTCATTATTATGTCGTATGCATTGATGGATTTTGAAGAGGCAAAGACTTTTAAGCCGGCTGTCATATTCCCGGATACTGCAACGAATCGTTTGATTTAACAAAAATACTTTTGCAGGAAGGTAACTTGAAAGGCACAACGTATTTTATCCAAAATACGTTGTGTTTTTTGTTTATATACGTTGCCTATTCTTTGTTCGCCTAGGGCGAACATATATTCGTCGTGGGCGATTATATGTTCGGTGTGGGTGAATATATAATCAGCGTGGGCGAACAAAATAAAATTCATTTATTCTTCGAGTAGATTCTACCTCTTCTGAAAGTTTGTTTGGTATCGGATGGGATTCCTTTGCCGTTCTGCGAAGTTGATCAAGTAAGGGGAATTTTTAATAGATTGCATACTTAAATTGAGGATTCCTAGCTTGATAAATTCCATTTATTCATTATCTTTGCGCGTTTAATGATGAATATATAAATATGAAGGAAGAATGGTTCCCGTTGGTGAACGAGGAAGGTCAGACAATAGGTAAGGCAACTCGCCGGGAATGCCATAATGGATGTAAATGGTTGCATCCGGTTGTGCATTTGCATATTTTTAATAAAGCCGGTGATTTGTATTTGCAGAAGCGTTCGATGACAAAAGATATCCAGCCGGGAAAATGGGATACTGCAGTTGGAGGCCATGTCGATTATGGCGAGACGATTGAAGAAGCATTACGCCGGGAAGTTCGTGAGGAGTTAGGAATCACCGATTTTAATCCGGTTTTTCTGATGCGTTATGTCTTTGAGTCGAAGGTGGAAAAAGAACTGGTGAATACTTACCGGACTATTTATGAAGGTCCGTTTTCTCCAGATCCTGAAGAAATAGAGGAAGGACGTTTTTGGTCTGCCGAGGAAATAAAGACTCACCTGGGAAAAGGCGTTTTTACTCCTAATTTTGAGAGTGAGTATGAGAAGTTAGGCAAGTAAAACTTGCAAATGGAATGATAATCGTTTAAACAAAAAGAATATAGCAAGATGAAAGTGAAGATTATGTTCCCGCTTGTAGCTGCAGGATTCATGGTGCTGGCGGGATGCGGTAACAAAGCTCAAGAAACGGACACGCAATCTACTTGTAAATCTGTTAATTTGGCAAATTTGGATACAACAGTAACGGCTGGTGAAGACTTTTATCAGTATGCCTGCGGTGGCTGGATGAAGGAGCATCCGTTGAAGCCGGAATTTTCCCGTTATGGCGTGTTTGAACAGTTGATGGAAATGAACCGTGAACAGCTTCGCGCTTTGGTAGAAGAATTGAAGGCTGCTCCACAACAGGAAGGAAGTGTAGCCCAGAAAATCGGAATGTTGTATGAATTGGCTCTGGATAGTGTGAAAACGAATGAAGAGGGATTCGAGCCGGTAAAGGAAGAATTGCTTGCCATTCGTAATTTGGGTACAAAAGCCGAATTCTCAAAAATGGTTGCCAATCTGCATAAAGAAGGTATTACTCCTTTCTTTGCTCTTTATGTAGGTGCTGATGAGAAGAACAGTTCAATGAATATTGTTCAGTTGTATCAGGCAGGTTTGGGAATGGGTGATCGTGATTACTACCTGCAGAATGATGAGACTTTCAGCAAGATCCGGGAAGCTTATAAAGCATATATCTCTCGTTTGTTTGCATTGGCTGGTCATTCTCCTGAACAGGCAGAAGCAGCTGTAGCCGCAGTCATGAATGTTGAAAATGGAATTGCTAAGATTTCATTCTCTCGTGAAGAGTTGCGCGATTCGCAAAAGAATTACAACAAGATGTCTTGTGCTGACTTTATAAAATCAAATGATGCTCTTGATTGGAATGCTTACTTTGCCGCTATGGGCTTAGACAGCATACCTGAATTGGATGCCAAGCAGTTTGCTTATTATAAGAAACTGGGCGATTTCTTGAAAAAGGTTTCTTTGGATGATCAGAAATATTATTTGGCATTTAATCTGCTGAGTGCTGCTGCTCCTTATCTGAGTGACAATTTTGTAAATGCAAGCTTTGATTTTTACGGCAAGACCATGTCGGGTAAACAAATGTTGGAAGAACGCTGGAAACGGGCATTGTCTACTGTAAATGGATCATTGGGCGAAGCTGTCGGTCAGATGTATGTTTCCAAATACTTCCCTGCAAGTTCCAAGGAAAAGATGTTAACTTTGGTTGGCAATCTGCAGAAAGCGTTGGGTGAACGCATCAATACATTGGAATGGATGGGCGATTCAACCAAGCTGAAGGCTCAGGAAAAATTGGCTGCCTTTACGGTGAAAATTGGTTACCCGGATAAATGGAGAGATTATTCGGCTTTGGAAATCAAACCGGATTCTTACTGGGCAAATGTAAGACGGTCATCTATCTTTGAAATGGAATATATGTTGGCTGATGCCGGAAAGCCTGTAGATAAATCACGTTGGTATATGACACCGCAGACTATCAACGCTTACTACAATCCGACAACTAACGAAATCTGTTTCCCGGCTGCTATTCTTCAGCCACCGTTCTTTGATCCGGAGGCTGATGATGCGATCAATTATGGAGCGATCGGTGTTGTGATTGGTCATGAAATGACACACGGATTTGATGATCAAGGTCGTAATTATGATAAGGAAGGTAATTTGGCTGACTGGTGGACATCAGAAGATGCGGCTCGCTTTACAGAACGTGCTAATAAGCTAGTTGCCCAATATGACAATATCATTGTATTGGATACGATGCATGCTAACGGTAGTTTTACATTGGGTGAAAATATCGCCGACCAAGGAGGTTTGCTGATTTCACATCAGGCATACTTGAATAGCCTTCAGGGAGAAACACCTGCTGTGATTGATGGATTTACTGGTGATCAGCGCTTTTATTTAGGTTATGCAACTTTGTGGGCACAGAATATCCGGGATGAGGAAATTGTTCGTCGGACCAAAATGGACCCGCATTCTCTTGGTAAATGGCGTGTAAATGCAGCTTTGAAGAATATTGATACTTTCTATAAAGCGTTTGATGTGAAAGAAGGAGATGCTATGTACATGCAGTCGGCAGATCGTGTTAATATCTGGTAATAACATCGGTTTGTGATGCAGTAAAAAATAAGAAAGCTTGATTTTCTAACCTTAGTTAGGAAGTCGAGCTTTTTTTGTATATAAAAAAGAATAAGGCTTTTGCAGCAAATCATCCTTTAAATGCATCTATTCTTATATAGAACAGAGAAAATGCTCTAAAATGAATGTTAAAGTCGATTGTTTTTGATATGTACTAATAGACAAATAGTTATATTTGTAACTAGAATGTCTGGTATGTTTCGGAATAAAGAAGGTAAGTGTGAAATAAATTCAAAACGCCTTACTGGGTTAAACGAAACTTTTCTGGCATAGTCAAAAAGATAACAGGCAATAAATTAGGAGGAAAAAATATGAAACCTAAAAAATTAACATCCTTGATGGTGATGCTTCTGTTGGCATTGAATGCAACAGGGCAGGAGCAATTCTTCGATGATGTTTATTATTCTTCGAACCAGTCGAAAGAAGAGGCTTCGGTAGAAAAAAACATAAAAGAAGAAGAGAAGAACGATGATTTGGATGCTGAGCCGACAGAAACGGTTTTGCCAAGTAGTTATACACGTTCTGATATTGAAGAAGAACGGGATGTAGACGAGTATAATCGTCGTTATTCTGGGTATGATGATGAAGCGTATGCAGAAGAGGAAGAGGTAGCACAAGAGCCTGAGAAAACACAGGTAAAGGTTGAATCTGATCGTCGTTCTGATTTGGAATACAGTGAACGTATTATTCGTTATCATTCGCCAAGTAAAATATCAATTGTGGGAGCTGACCAGGTTGATTTATATTTGGAAGACGGATATTATGCCTATGATTATGATACGGATTATTCTAATGGGACAACGAATGTGTCGGTGAATTTAAACTTTGGTTCACCCTGGTATTCTTGGGGATGGTATGATCCTTGGTTCTATAATCCGTGGGGTTACTATTCATCTTGGTGGTATCGCCCGTATTATTGGGGCTGGGGCGGTTGGTATGCCGGCTATTATAGTCCTTGGTACGATCCATGGTGGGGTCCTTCATGGAGCTGGGGTTACTATGGTTATTATGGTGGCTTTTATCCGCATTATCATCATTATGCTTATGCTCCTTCCTATTATCACCGGTATGACAATGGCCGTTCTTCTTACGGACGGAATGGTCGTTCCAGTGGATATGCAAGCAGCAATAGCTTGAGAAGTTCCGGTCGTTATTCATCAGGCCGTGATGCAGGTCATATCACTTCTGCTTCTTCAGGACGCGGCTCAGGACGCTATTCTTCTGGAAACTCTACTTCTTTAAAGAGTTATGCAACAAGTGGCCGTTCAAGTGGTCGCTCTTCCGGTAGCAGTATCGGTCGTGGATCTTCTTCCAGTGCAATAAGTTCTTCATCCATTACACGGGGTAGTGGTCGTAGCAGTGGCATTACTTCTTCGTCTTCTCGTACACGAATCAGTAATAGTTCAGCTTCAGGTCGCAGTAGCTATTCAACGGGTCGTAGCAGTTATTCTACAGGTCGTAGTAGTGGCGTATTTAATAGTCAAATGAATACACAGTCAAGCCGTTCAACAAGAAGCTTCAGCTCACCTTCCAATTATGGAAGCGGTCGTTCCAGTGGTTCGTTTAGCAGTGGAAGCATGGGCGGTGGCCGTTCGAGTGGCGGTAGTATCGGTGGTGGCGGCGGTCGCTCCAGCGGTAGAGGAAGATAATTAAGGTTGATTTTGAATTAGAAACGATGAAAAAAGTATTAACAATAGCATCAGCACTGGTACTAAGTACTGGTGCTGCTTTTTCTCAAGGCCTTGCAGATGCCTATAAATATGTACCTAATGGTGATTTAAACGGTACAGCTCGTAGTATGAGTATGGGTGGTGCTTTTGGTGCTTTAGGTGGTGATATCTCTGTTTTGAATAGCAATCCGGCAGGTCTGGCTGTTTATCGTAGTTCTGAAGTGGTAGCTACTGCAGATGTCTCTATGGTTTCGGCAAAGAGTAACTGGTTAGGCAATGGAACGACTGCTGATAAAACGAAGTTCAATTTTGATAATATCGCTTATGTAGGCTATTTCCCGACGGGGAATGATTCTGGATTATTAAGTTGGAATGTTGGCTTTTCATATAACCGGTTGAAGAATTATTCTCGTAATTATTCATTGCGTGGAAGTGGTGATATGGGAGCATCTTTGGCAGATTATGTGGCTGCCCGTGCCAATAAAGGAGGATTGACACCCAGTGATATTGATTTTCGTAAAGATGGAAATGGTAATATTACCTATGATCCGTATGAGTCAGTAGGGGACTGGTTGTCTGTCTTGTCGAATGATGCCGGTTTCTTAAATTATAATGGAAAACAGTACGAATCATCTTTGCGTAGTACAACTGGAATTCCCTATACGCGGTCGAATACAGAAATGCATGTACAGGAATCAGGAGCAGTTGATCAGTACGCTTTGGCTTTTGGAACGAATATATCAGACTTCTTGCTGTTAGGAGCAACCGTATCGATAACGGATCTTCGTTATGATTTGTATTCATATTATGCCGAAGACTATGCTTCCAACAAGAATAGCTATATTGAACTGGAAAATGGCCTGACTACCAAAGGAACGGGATATGGCATTAACATCGGTGCAATTTGTCGTCCGGTTGATTTCTTGCGTGTAGGTGTTGCATATAACTCTCCTACGTGGTATAAAATGACTGATTATTATGATGCAAATGGAGCATCGGATATAGAATCTTTGCCAAAGAAATATGAGGCTAATTCACCTCAAGGAGCTTATAGTAAATATAAATTCCGCACACCTGATAAATGGATCTTCAGTGCGGCGGCTATCTTTGGGCAGACAGCATTATTGAGTGTAGATTATGAGGTTATGAATTATCGCCGGATGTATTTGTCGGATGATTATGGCAATGCCAATATCGAAACAAATAACGAGGTAGATCAGAAACTGGGTATATCCAATACGCTTCGAGTAGGAGCAGAAGTGAAAGTTACACCTCAGTTTGCAGTCCGTGCTGGAGCTTCTTGGTCTGGTAGCGGAATGAGTTCAACCTTGAGAGATGGAAATACGGAAGTTATTACGGTGGGTACATTACCTCATTATACATTGACTAATAACATTACGAACTATACGGTGGGATTAGGTTATCGTTTTACGCCTCAGTTTTATGTAGACCTTGCTTGTGTGCTTAAAACCGTAAAGGAAGATGCCTATACCTTCTCTACGTTGTATTCCGATTCTGGAGAAACTATGGTGAAATCTTCTCCGGCGTCTTTGAAGACCAGTTCGACACGTGTTGCGTTAACATTAGGATATAAGTTCTGATCTTATTCTTTTGTTCGTTAGAGATACGGGTTTTGTCCTGAATATTCCCTTGTTTGTACAATAATACAAATAAGGGAATTTTTATTTATGAAAAGTTTGGTTGTGTAAAATGATTTATGTTTCTTTGCATAGAAATAAAATATGTTTAACTCTTAAAATCCTATCGCCTATAGCATAACATTACTCGTAGAAATCATAAAAATAGTAGTAATGAATAGATTAGAGATGATGACAGACGAAGATCTTGTCGTCCTTTATGCAAAAGGTAATAACGCTGCTTTTGATGTTTTGTTAAGCCGATATCAAAGTAGTATTCATTCCTATATTTTCTTTATCGTTCGTAACAAAGAGTTGGCTGAAGATATCTTTCAGGAAACTTTTGTTAAAGTGATTATGACTATTAAGCAAGGCCGTTATACTGATAATGGTAAGTTTAAAGCATGGATCACACGGATAGCTCATAACCTGATTATAGATAATTATCGCCAGGAGCGTAATGAGAATACGGTTTCAAATGATGAAGTCGAAGTAGATTTGCTGAATAATATCAAGTTGTGTGATGGAACTATTGAAGATAAACTGGTGAAGCATCAGATACTGGCCGACGTTCGGAAACTGTTGAAATCTTTGCCTGATAATCAACGGGAAGTTCTGGAAATGCGTTATTATCGCGATTTGAGTTTTAAAGAAATCGCCGATTTGACGGGTGTCAGTATTAACACGGCTTTAGGACGGATGCGTTATGCTATATTAAATCTTCGCCGCTTGGCCGAAGAACATCATATTGAATTATCATTAGCATAAGAAAAAACAATAAATATACTGGATAGACACAATATTTTCATAGATGATTCGTTTTTTATATAGAATGATAAAAAATAGAATGCCTATGAAGAAAATATCTACGTCATGTTTTTCAAAGTTTGATCATTCATTTAAAGCGCAACATGCAGAATCAGAGGTTAAGCCTCGTCGGCAAACACTGGATTTTTTACATCAGTTTGCTCGTTCCTATCATGTGGAATCTTCTTTAGATTCAGACTTATGCGGCTTTGTGATGAACTGATCATGGAATAGGAGAAAAGAGGATACATTGACTTGTATTCTCTTTTTTTTTACCTTTGCTTAAAATTTGAGGATTCTTTATGAAACAATTGATTGCTCCTTCCTTATTGGCTGCCGATTTTATGAATTTGCAGCGAGACGTTGAGATGATTAATCAGAGTGAGGCAGATTGGTTACATTTAGATATTATGGACGGCGTGTTTGTCCCTAATATTTCTTTTGGTTTTCCTGTTCTGAAAGGATTGAAAAAGATTTGCCGGAAACCGATGGATGTACATCTGATGATTGTTGAACCGCATAAGTTTATTCGTGAGGTTGCTGAAACCGGTGCGTATTTGATGAATGTACATTATGAAGCATGTACACATTTACATCGGACGATTGCCGGAATTCATGAAGCAGGGATGAAAGCGGGCGTTACATTAAATCCTCATTCGCCGGTTAGTTTACTGGAAGATATTGTTCAGGATGTGGATGTCGTCATGTTGATGTCGGTCAATCCGGGTTATGGTGGTCAGACTTTTATTGAACATACGGTCGAGAAGACACGCCAATTACGTGAAATGATTGATCGGAAAGGTTTGAATACGCTGATAGAAATAGACGGAGGCGTGAACTTGGAAACCGGTAAGCGTCTGTTGGAAGCTGGGGCCGATGTATTGGTGGCCGGTAGTTTTGTATTTAAGGCTCCTGATCCAAATGCGATCATTAAGGAATTGAAGATGCTGAATAGTTGATGTGTAGATGTTGAGTCACATAACGAAGTGGCATTAAAATAATCTATATCTTCTCAAAACTGAAACTATGACAAAGGAATTAAGAAAGCGGCCCTTTGCCAGGCCGCTTTTTGTTTGGTTATGTGGAATATGTATATCGGTGTACATTCCTTTCGAATGTGCAGCTATTGGATTAGGCTGTATCTGTCTTTCTCTTATGTTCTTTTCGCATAATGTACAGAGAGAAAAATCTCTGTATGGCGAAAGATGGCAATGGGGCACTTGGTATCTGTTGCTTTTATTGGCATTATCTTGTGGCTATGTTTACTATCGCTTGAGGACTAACCATTCTTTTTATTATGCAGACTGGTTGGAATGGTGTCAGCTATGGCAGAGAGAACTATTGGAACCCATCGATTTACTTGATTTATCTGAGTGGAAGAAAAATGTTTTGGCAACACTGACTCTCGGTTATCGTCAGGAGTTAGAAGGAAGTGTGAGAGAGCGATTCTCTCTGGCTGGTGCTGCGCATATTTTGGCGGTCAGTGGTTTTCATGTGGGTGTGGTGTATTCATTCCTCCGGTTGTGTTTATTCCCTTTGTCGGATAAGTCCAGACTCCGGTATTTAAAGGCCGGATTATTGCTGGTTTCTATCTGGTTGTTTGCTGCCATTACTGGTTTAGCCGCATCGGCTGTTCGGGCAGCTTGGATGCTTTCCCTCTATTTGATTGGGGTTACTATTCGGAAGAAACGTGATTCATATAATACCTGGTGTGCAACGGCCTTTTGCATGTTGGTGTATAACCCCTTCTACTTGTTTGATATCGGATTCCAGTTGAGTTTTCTGGCAGTCCTTTCTATCTTCTTTTTCTATCGCCGTATTGCTTCTTTGTTCCAGTTGAGAAATCCGTTTATCCGGATTCCTTGGGACTGGTTTGCTATTAGCCTGGCTGCCCAGATCGGAACGTTTCCTTTATGTTTGTATTATTTTGGAGAAATGTCTTCCGTTTCGTTGCTGGCTGCATTGCCGGTCTCCTTTTTTTCTATCTTGATCATTCCGCTGGCATTAGTATGGATTGTTCTTGTCAAACTGGGTTGGGTTTGTATGCCTTTACATGAACTGACCAGTTGGCTGACCGATACATTCTGTTCTTTTGTCGATCGGATAGGACGTGTAGATCCGGTTACTCCGGCCGAGCCTCTTTCTGTCTTTATGCTGTTTGAAGTATATCTATCTCTTTTGTTTTTATGTTTTTATATCCGGGAAAAATATCCCAGGTACTTAGTGACTGCACTTTTTTTCTTTTTTCTCTTTTCAGCGTCTATGCTTATTGAACGAATAAGTTGAGGAATATTCAGAAAAAGATGTACCTTTGTGCCGATTAAAATGTAGATTTCATGATTACTAAAATCATTGCTGAAGAGCTGATCCAGAAAGCTAAAAAGTATGTTGAAAAAGGTGATAAGTTTGTTATTGTCACACATGTTTCTCCCGACGGAGACGCTTTAGGTGCTTCCTTAGGATTATATCATTTCTTGAATACTTATGGTAAAGATCAGGTAACAGTTATTGTACCTAACGATTTTCCGCCGTTCTATCGCTGGATGCCTGGAGCCAAAGATGTTGTTGTGTATGACAAATACCAGGAATTTGCCGACCAGTTATTGCACGATGCCGATGTTATTTTCTGTTTGGACTTTAATGAACCCAAACGAGTTGAAAAGGTTGCTGATGCCCTGTTGGCAGCCGAAGGCAGAAAAGTCATGATTGATCATCATTTGAATCCGGCTGATTTTTGTCGGGTTACCATGTCTTATCCGCAGATGTCGTCAACCAGCGAAATGGTATTCCGGTTTATTTGCCGGATGGGTATGTTTGATTTGTTGCCTCGTGAATCGGCTGTTTGTATTTATACCGGAATGATGACTGATACCGGATCATTTACTTACAATTCGAACAAGCCGGAAATTTATACTATTATTGGTGAGTTAATCAAGAAAGGCATTGATAAGGATGAAATCTATCGGAAGGTATTTCAGGTCTATTCAGAGAGCCGTTTGCGTTTGCAGGGATATGTATTGTATGAGAAGATGAAAGTTTATCCGGGCAAGCATACAGCAATGATGTCTTTGTCGGCTGAAGAACTGGAACGTTTCCATTATGTGTCGGGCGACTCGGAAGGCTTTGTCAATATGCCATTGAGTATCGAGGATGTTTGTTTCAGTGTTTTCTTGCGGGAAGACAAGGATTATATCAAGGTTTCGTTGCGTTCGGTAGGTGATTTCCCTTGCAATGAGTTTGCTTCAAAATACTTTTATGGTGGCGGGCATAAAAATGCTTCGGGCGGAGAATTTTTCGGAACATTGGAAGATGCGATAGCTTGTTTTGAGAATGCATTAGAAGAGTTTAACCCGAGCTTAAGGAAAGAAAACAGAGAGAATCAGCCGTAAAATTCTCAGAGAATGTCTATATTTGCCTTTAATTACATTTATAATAGAATCAAATGAATAAAATATTAGGAAGTTCGTTGATGATGACTGCTGTTTTGTTGATTACTTCATGCGACAAAACACAATCTTATGCCGATATGTTGAAAGCCGAAGAAAAGGCGATTGAGAGGTTGATGGACGAAGAAGACATCGTGGTTTTGAAAGAATATCCAGCTGATGGCGTGTTTAAGGAAAATGAGTTCTATCAGATGGATAATGATGTTTATATTAATGTCATTGATTCCGGAAATGGAAATAGAATAGGTACGAAACGTCAGAATGTCAACAGCCGTTTTGTGGTGCGTTTCTTCAAGTCTGATACTCTTGAACTGGATGGTTTTGCCAGCTCGCGCCTGCCTGTTACTTTTTCTTATCAGAAATACACAGAAGATTACTATATTTGGGGATATGATCAGAATGATACCAATGTGGATGCGGTGATGAGTAGCTTCATCTGCGAAGGTTTGGCTTCAGGCCTCCAGCATGTGGGCGATAGCGCCGTGGTAAAACTGATTGTTCCGTTTAAAGTGGGACCGAGTTCTTTCCAGTCATCTGGAGAACCGCTTTATTTCCCGAAAGTAAGATATACGTTTGAGCAGTAAATCATTGTTTAATCTATAATATACTATGACATTAATTAAATCTATTTCCGGTATTCGCGGTACGATTGGTGGAGATCCGGAAGACGGCTTGAACCCGTTGGCTATAGTCAAGTTTGTAGCTGCGTATGCAACGTTTATTCGCAAGAATACGAAAGTGACGACTAATAAGATTGTTGTTGGTCGGGATGCCCGTATTTCTGGCCCGATGGTAAAACAGGTGGTTTTAGGAACTTTAATGGGCATGGGTTTTGATGTAGTGGACATTGATCTGGCTACTACACCGACAACTGAACTGGCTGTGGCTATGGAAGGAGCATGTGGAGGTATTATTCTGACAGCAAGTCACAATCCGAAACAGTGGAATGCTTTGAAGCTGCTGAATGAAAAAGGTGAATTCCTGAATGCAGCCGAAGGTGCTGAAGTGTTGGCTTTGGCGGCAAAAGAAGATTTCCAGTTTGCGGATGTGGATCATTTGGGTAAGGTAATTACTGATACGACATATATCCAGAAACACATTGATTCTGTATTGAAGTTGGATTTGGTCGATGTAGAAGCAATCAAGGCTGCGAACTTCAAGGTGGCAATCGACTGTGTGAATTCAGTGGGTGGAATTGCCATTCCGGCTTTGCTGGAAGCTTTGGGTGTAAAGCAGGTATTGAAGCTGAACTGCGAACCGACTGGTCACTTTGCGCATAACCCGGAACCGCTGCCGGAACACCTGACGGATATTTCTAATCTGATTCGTACGGAAAAGGCAGATGTTGGTTTTGTAGTGGATCCGGATGTGGATCGTCTGGCCATTGTTTGCGAGAATGGCGAAATGTTCGTTGAAGAATATACTTTGGTAGCCGTAGCTGATTATGTTTTAAGCCGTACGCCGGGTAATACAGTCAGCAACCTGAGCTCAAGCCGTGCTTTGAGAGACGTAACCCGTCGTTATGCCGGTTGTGAATACAATGCTGCTGCCGTAGGTGAAGTGAATGTGGTTACGAAGATGAAGGAAACCAATGCCGTGATCGGTGGTGAAGGTAATGGCGGTGTGATTTATCCGGCAAGCCATTGTGGTCGTGATGCCTTGGTGGGCATTGCCTTGTTCCTGACTCATCTGGCTAAGAAACAAATGTCGGTAAGTGAATTGCGTGCTACTTATCCTCCTTATTTCATCTCCAAGCAAAAGGTTCAGCTGACTCCTGAGATTGATGTGGATGCTATTCTGGCAAAGGTGAAAGAAAAGTTTGCTCAGTATGATATCACGGATATTGATGGTGTGAAGATCGATTTCCCTGACAAATGGGTTCATCTGCGCAAGAGTAATACGGAACCGATTATTCGTATCTATTCAGAAGCTCATACCATGCAGGAAGCAGAAGAACTGGGTGGCGAATTGATTCAAATCATCCATGAGATGTGTAAATAAACAGCGACAGTTAATCTTCTTATAAAAGGAAATCGCCAATCTGAAAATGTCTTCAGATTGGCGATTTCCTTTTTATATGAACTGAATCATCAGATGAAGAGATTCAGGTTCGCTTCTTCGGCTCTTTCCAGGTAGGTGGCAACACCGCCTAATTTGACGTGATCCAGCAGTTCTTCCTGCTTGACTCCCATCACATCCATACTCATGGTGCAGGCAATCATTTCTACTCCGTTGTCGATGGCCTGTTGTATCAGACTTTCCAGGCTGTCAATTCGTTTCTGCTTCATGATCATCCGCATCATCTTGCTGCCCATACCGCCCATATTCATCTTAGACAGTTTGAGCTTTTCACTGCTGGATGGAAGCATCCAACCGAACATTTTTCCCATGAGGTCTTTCTCAACGGCCGGTTTGTTCTGCTTCTTGATGATGTTCAGTCCCCAGAACGTGAAGAAAAGGGTGACTTTTTTCCCTGCTGCCGCTGCTCCATTGGCAATCACAAAGCTGGCTAATGCCTTGTCGAGGTCGTCACTGAAGACAACGATGGTCTTGTGATCGGCAGGCTGGCTCGTGGCGGCAGAACAGACAGGCGCTGCTTTTTGGATGGTAGCAGCTACAATCCCGTTTCGGTTTTCCAGACTCGTGAGCTGGGCTCCGGTCATTTTACACCACGATGCTACGTCTTTCCCGAAAGCCTGGTCGGTAGCTTTGATAACCAGGGCTTCTCCTTCTTTCAGTTCTGCATAGTTCTTCTTCAGTTGCAGAATAGGACCGGGACACATCAATCCGCAAGCATCGACCGATAAAACTGGTTTGGATACATTGGCCGGCTGCCCGTCGTCTGTTTTTTCTTCCGTATCGGCTTGGGCCTGGCAATGGGCATCGTTGCAGACGGGTGCCGTCGCTGTACTCCAGGTCTTGTATCCACCCGATAAGTTCCGTACATTCTTGAATCCGTTCTGTACCAAGATACGATAGGCAAGATAACCTCTTAATCCGACGGCACAAGTAACCACAATCGGCTTGTCTTTGGGCAGTTCGTCCAGATGTTCGCGTAGTTCGTCCACCGGGATATTGATAAAGCCTGGAATTGTTCCTAAGCTGTATTCATCTTTCGTACGGACATCAATCTTGACTACATCAGCTTCGAGCTTGTCGATATCGCGCCAGGTGATGATCCGAACGCGGTCTTTCAAGATGTTGTCGGCAACGAAACCGGCCATGTTCACCGGATCTTTGGCGGCAGCGTATGGAGGCGCATACGCATGTTCGAGTTCCATCAGGTCATAAATCGTACCTTCGTGCTGGATGGTCTGGGCCAACATTTCAATGCGTTTGTCCACACCGCCGAATCCTACTACCTGTGCACCCAGTAACACACCTGTTTCGGACGCAAACAAGATCTTGATGGATAAAGGAACGGCTCCCGGATAATAACCTGCATGCGAACTTCCGTGTGTATAAGACGAGATATACGGAATGCCTTCCCGTTTCAACAGTTTGGCATTGGCTCCAGCTGCGGCAACCGTCAGGTTGAATATCTTAGCGATTGATGTTCCCATCGCTCCTTTATATACTTCCTTGTTGCCGTAAACAATATTATCGGCAGCAATACGGCCTTGCTTGTTGGCTGGTCCTGCCAAT
>ULTX01012110.1_pt1 | contig 35753 bp, 26 predicted proteins | sample 1958041 | NCBI WGS metagenome assembly ULTX01 (sample SAMEA4835747, study PRJEB28245) | human gut metagenome | biome: gut microbiome; material: fecal sample | place: Denmark | collected 2008
GCACAGGCAGCTACGTTGAAAGCCGAGAAAGAGGGGCTGAGTACCGTCGACCTGGAGGCGGCGAAAGGGTGAAATTAGTTAATAATTAATAATTAATAACGCCGGCTTAACTATTAATTATCAACTGAAGAAATCTCTTAATTATTAACTCTTAACTATTGACATGGACAACAAGAAGAAAAACATTTGGGGGATTATCATCCAGACTTTGATTACGATTCTGACCGCTATCGGGACATCGCTGGGAGTAACCAACTGCATGTAAGGCAATGAATAATTAATAATGAACAGTTAATAGCGGCTGGTGGAAACACTTTCCGTTATTAATTGTTCATTATTCACTATTCACTATCAAAGTTTTCAATTTTCAACTAATGATAATTTTTTTCGATAAAAAACTTTCATTTTATTTGTTTATTCGGGAAAAGGCTTTACCTTTGCAAGTGAAAACCAATAAAAACAGATAGATTATGACAACGGATATACGAATTAACTTGGCAGTCCTGCATTTGATTCACGTCGTGGTGGTACCAGGAGGTGAGGAAGGTTCGTGTATGTAGTTGAATGTGGATATACGTTAGAAAGCCTTTCTCACCTGAGTTGAGAGAGGCTTTTTACTTAATGACTAATAAGGAGAACGCAGATATGAAACACGAGTTACGTAGTTCGATGAGTACCGAAGGCAGGCGCATGGCAGGCGCACGTGCGTTGTGGGCAGCCAACGGAATGAAGAAAGAGATGATGGGTAAGCCGATTATAGCGGTGGTCAATTCGTTCACCCAGTTTGTGCCCGGGCATACGCACCTGCACGGAATCGGGCAGATGGTAAAGGCGGAGATAGAGCGTCTGGGATGCTTTGCCGCCGAGTTTAACACCATTGCCATTGATGACGGCATCGCCATGGGGCACGACGGGATGCTTTATTCCTTGCCTTCGCGCGACATCATCGCCGACAGTATCGAGTATATGGTCAACGCGCACAAGGCGGACGCGATGATTTGCATTTCGAATTGCGACAAGATTACGCCGGGGATGCTGATGGCTGCCATGAGGCTGAACATCCCTACCGTTTTTGTATCGGGCGGACCGATGGAAGCGGGCGAGTGGGGAGGCATGCACCTCGACCTGATTGACGCGATGATAAAGTCGGCAGACACGAGCGTGAGCGATGCCGACGTGGCTGAAATCGAGCGTCATGCGTGCCCCGGATGCGGATGCTGCTCGGGTATGTTCACCGCCAATTCGATGAATTGCCTGAACGAGGCTATCGGTTTGGCTCTGCCCGGAAACGGCACCATTCTTGCCACTCATGCCAACCGCAAGATTCTTTTCGAGGATGCGGCGCGGCTCATCGTGGAAAATGCCTATAAGTATTACCGCGACGGGGACGAGAGCGTATTGCCCCGAAGCATTGCCACCCGCGAGGCTTTCTTGAACGCCATGACGCTGGATATCGCCATGGGAGGCTCTACCAACACGGTGCTCCACCTGTTGGCGGTTGCCCACGAAGCGGAAGTGGATTTCTGCATGGACGACATCGACCGCCTTTCACGCCGTGTGCCTTGCCTGTGCAAGGTGGCTCCCAATACGCAGAAATACCATATACAGGACGTGAACCGCGCGGGAGGCATCCTGAACATCTTAGGCGAGCTGGCAAAGGGAGACTTGCTGGATACATCGGTGCGCCGGGTAGACGGAACGACGCTGGCGGAAGCTATCGAGCATTATAATATAAACAAGGAGAATCCCGACCCGGAAGCGTTGCGCATCTACCGGAGTGCGCCGGGCGGAAAGTTCTGCATCACGCTGGGCGCGCAAGACGCGATGTACGATACGCTCGATACCGACCGTGCCACGGGATGCATCCGCGACCTGCAACACGCTTATTCAAAGGACGGCGGGCTGGCGGTATTGAAAGGGAATATCGCGCAAGACGGATGTGTGGTGAAGACAGCAGGAGTGGACGAAAGCATCTGGAAGTTTTCGGGTCCTGCCAAGGTGTTCGACTCGCAGGAAGCGGCTTGCGAAGGCATCTTGGGCGGTAAGGTGGTGAGCGGCGATGTGGTGGTCATCACCCACGAAGGACCGAAAGGAGGTCCGGGCATGCAGGAAATGCTTTATCCCACGTCGTACATCAAATCGAAGCATTTGGGCAAGGAATGTGCCCTGATTACCGACGGGCGTTTTAGCGGAGGCACATCGGGGCTGAGCATCGGACACATCTCGCCCGAGGCGGCTGCGGGAGGAAATATCGGTAAAATCGTGGACGGTGACATCATCGAGATAGATATCCCCAACCGTACGATAAACGTGAAGCTGAGCGACGAGGAGCTGGCGGCACGTCCGATGGCACCCGTTACGCGCGACCGCAAGGTGTCGAAAGCCTTGCGTGCATACGCCGCAATGGTCAGCTCGGCGGATAAAGGTGGAGTGAGAATGATTGATTAAGGAAACAGAAGAGTAAAGATATATGGCAAAAGAAAGAATAACAGGTTCGGAGGCATTGATGCGCTCTTTGGAACACGAAGGGGTAAAGACCCTCTTCGGTTATCCGGGGGGAGCTATCATGCCGGTATTTGATGCGTTATACGACCATCGCGACAGGTTGAATCATATCTTGGTACGTCACGAACAAGGGGCGGCTCATGCGGCACAAGGCTTTGCCCGGGTATCGGGTGAGGTAGGCGTGTGCCTGGTGACGAGCGGACCTGGAGCGACGAATACCATTACGGGCGTGGCGGACGCGATGATAGACAGTACGCCTATCGTGGTGATAGCCGGACAGGTAGGCGCTTCGTTGTTGGGTACAGATGCGTTTCAGGAAGTGGATTTGGTGGGTGTGACCCAACCTATCTCGAAATGGAGTTACCAGATACGCCGGGCGGAAGACGTGGCTTGGGCGGTATCGCGCGCCTTCTATTTGGCGCGTAGCGGACGTCCCGGTCCGGTGGTGCTCGACTTTGCGAAGAATGCGCAGACCGAACTGACCGATTACGAACCATTGGATGTAGACTTTATCCGAAGCTATGACCCCGACCCGGAGACCGATCCGAAGATGGTGGCAGAGGCGGTGAAGCTGATTAACGAAGCCCAACGCCCGCTGGTATTAGTAGGGCAGGGGGTCGAGTTGGGCAATGCGCAAGAGGAACTGAAGGCGTTCGTAGAGAAAGCCGATCTGCCTTGCGGATGTACGTTGTTAGGGCTTTCGGCATTGCCTTCCGACCATCGGCTGAACAAAGGGATGTTGGGTATGCACGGCAATTTGGCTCCAAACGTAAAGACCAACGAGTGTGATGTATTGATAGCCGTGGGGATGCGTTTCGATGACCGCGTAACGGGTAAATTAGAGACATACGCACGTCAGGCTAAGGTGATTCACCTGGATATAGACCCTTCGGAGATAGGCAAGAACGTGCGGGCGGATGTCCCTATCTTGGGCAATTGCAAGCGCACATTAGCATTGCTCACCGAGCTGATGCAGAGCCATAAGCATACGGAGTGGATAGACAGCTTCGCCCCGTATGCCGAGAAAGAATACGAGCAGGTTATCCGTCCCGAAGTGTTTCCGGGCAAAGGACTGCTGAATATGGGCGAGGTGGTGAATGCGGTGAGCGAGGCTACCCGCCGCGAAGCCATTCTCGTGACCGATGTAGGGCAGAACCAAATGATGGCGTGCCGCTATTTCAAGTTTGCTAAGCAACGGAGCATTGTCACTTCAGGCGGCATGGGCACGATGGGTTTTTGCCTTCCGGCGGCTATCGGCGCTACGTTCGGATGTCCGGGACGTACGGTGTGTGCCTTTATGGGCGACGGAGGTTTGCAGATGACTTTGCAAGAATTAGGTACGGTAATGGAGCAACAAGCCCCCGTGAAACTTGTTTTGATGAACAACAATTACTTAGGCAACGTGCGCCAATGGCAGGCGATGTTCTTCAACAAGCGTTATTCGTTTACGCCGATGATGAATCCCGACTATATGCAGATAGCCGCCGCATACGGCATTCCGGGACGCCGGGTAATGGAGCGTGAGGAGCTGGAAGAAGGCATCCGCGAGATGCTGAATACCGACGGGCCTTTCTTATTGGAAGTATGTGTGGTAGAAGAAGGCAATGTCCTTCCGATGACCCCTCCGGGAAGCTCGGTAAACGATATGTTGCTTGAATTGGATTGCTGATTTGTTGTAACTTAAAATGATAGCAAATGGATAATAAGACCTTATATACAATCATCGTTCACTCTGAAAACATAGCCGGATTGCTGAATCAGGTAACGGCTGTATTCACGCGCCGGCAAATCAATATCGAGAGTTTGAACGTTTCGGCTTCCTCGATTAAGGGAGTGCATAAATATACGATAACCTGCTGGACCACTCCCGACATTGTGGAAAAAGTGGTGCGTCAGATAGAGAAGAAAATCGATGTCATTCAGGCGCATTATTTCACCGAGAAGGAAATCTTCCAGCGTGAGGTGGCGATGTACAAAGTGTCTACGCCCGAATTCCAGTCGAATCCCGAAGCATCGAAGGTGGTGCGCCGTGCCAGTGCGCACATCGTGGAAGTGAACCCCACGTTCTGCATTGTGGAACTGACGGCGATGAGCAATGAAATCACCGACCTTTATGAGAAACTGAGAGACCTGAACTGTATGCTTCAGTTTGTCCGTTCGGGACGGATAGCCGTATCCACCAGTTGCTTCGAGCGGGTGAACGAATACTTGGCACATCGCGAAGAGCGTTATTTGAAGGAGCAGAAAGGTTGATTCATAAAAATCTTGACGGATATGGACGCAAAAGAAAAAATAGGCAGATACGAGTTTGTGGCAGAGCCTTTCCACGTGGATTTTACGGGAAGGCTTACGATGGGAGTCTTGGGCAATCATCTGTTGAATTGTGCCGGATTCCATGCCGCCGACCGTGGTTTCGGGATAGCCGTATTGAACGAGAACCATTATACGTGGGTGCTTTCGCGCCTGGCGGTAGAGATGACCGAGATGCCGAAAGCATACGAGAAGTTCAGCATCGAAACGTGGGTGGAAAACGTGTACCGGCTCTTTACCGACCGCAATTTCGCAATCCTGAACGCGGAAGGCAAGCCCATTGGCTATGCGCGTTCGGTATGGGCGATGATTAGCATGGAGACCCGCAAGCCCGCCGACTTGTTCCTCTTGCACGGCGATGAAATCACGGGGTACGTGTGTGCCGATAAGCCTTGCCCTATCGAGAAGGCGGGCAGGGTGAAGGTGAACGAGACGCAACCCGTGGCGGAATATCACACCAAATACAGCGATATTGACCTGAACGGGCACGTGAACAGCATCAAGTACATCGAGCATATCCTCGACCTGTTCCCGTTGGATATGTTCCGCGAGAAAACGTTGCACCGTTTCGAAGTGGCATACGCCGCCGAGAGCCATTATGGCGATGTGTTGAGCTTTTACCGCGAACAAAAATCCGAAAACGAGTACGACATTGAAGTCAAGAAGAACGGTGCCGAAACCGCGATTCGGAGTAAAGTAGTATTTTATTAAACATGTATATATTAACCAGCGGTCGGTCAGGACCGCGATAAAAAGATTGTAATTATGGCAAAAATGAATTTTGGCGGGGTAATCGAAAACGTAGAGACCCGCGAAGAATTTCCTTTGGAGAAAGCACGTGAAGTATTGAAAAACGAAACCATAGCCGTAATCGGTTACGGCGTACAGGGACCGGGCCAGTCATTGAACCTGCGCGATAACGGATTTAACGTCATCGTGGGCCAACGTCCGGGCAAGACATACGATAAAGCCGTGGCAGACGGTTGGGTGCCGGGCGAAACCCTTTTCGGCATCGAAGAGGCTTGCGAACGCGCTACTATCATCGCGGTGTTGCTTTCCGACGCGGCGCAAATCGCTTGCTGGCCGACTATCGAGAAGCATCTTACTGCAGGCAAGGCATTGTATTTCTCTCACGGATTCGCTATCACATGGAATGACCGTACAGGTGTAGTTCCTCCGAAAGATGTGGATGTGATTATGGTGGCTCCGAAAGGTTCGGGCACTTCGCTCCGCACGATGTTCCTCGAAGGACGTGGCTTGAACTCTTCGTATGCGATTTACCAAGACGCTACGGGCAAGGCTTGGGACCGCGTTATCGCCATGGGTATCGGTATCGGTTCGGGCTATTTGTTTGAAACTACATTCCAGCGTGAAGCCACTTCCGACTTGACTGGTGAACGTGGTACGTTGATGGGAGCTATCCAAGGCTTGCTTCTGGCTCAATACGAAACCCTGCGCGAACACGGACATACTCCTTCCGAAGCATTCAATGAAACTGTAGAAGAACTTACTCAATCGTTGATGCCGCTCTTTGCAGCTAAAGGTATGGACTGGATGTACGCCAATTGCTCTACTACAGCCCAACGCGGTGCGCTCGACTGGATGGTTCCGTTCCACGATGCCACCAAGCCCGTATTCGAGAAATTGTATAAATCAGTAGCCGACGGTTTGGAAGCACAACGCTCTATCGATTCCAACTCTCAGCCCGACTATCGTGAAAAGCTGAATGAAGAGTTGAAAGCATTGCGCGAAAGCGAAATGTGGCAGACGGGTATGGTAGTGCGCAAGCTCCGCCCTGAGAACAATTGATTCCCCTCTGCGGAATGACATAAAAAACGCCCCCTTTCCTGATTCTTCTCAACGGGAAAGGGGGCGTTAGTTATTATCTCGACATGGAGTAATTAATGCGCTTATTTTTTGCTTTCAAGTTCTATTATCTGATAGACGGCGAACATCATGTCGTTGGTGTCCATATTTTCAAGCCGGCAACGCAGGAACTTGGACGCTTGTTGGCGGATGGCTTCGTTCTGTTCTTTAAACAGGTTGCCGAAATTCGCAATCAGCGCGTTTTTCATGACGTCGTTCAGCATCGGATATTCTTTTTCGCAAAGAGTCAGGTATGCTTTTATGTCGCCTTGCGCATAGCATTCGATCAGGCGGAAGCAAGGGTCATATTGTTTGTCTTTGTTCAGCCCCAGTTCATTGGTCTGTTGTTTCAACGCATCGTAAGCCGTAGCGTCATACGGAATCTTTGCGCCTAAGTAATTGCCTATTTCCGTTGCATATAGTCTGTCGATGATGGGAATCAACGTTTTTTGAGACGCTTCATCGAATTCATTCCGATGCGCTATCATATACTGGGTGATTTCATCGTTGATGGCCATCGCGTATTCTGTATAGACAAACAGGTTTTCGGGTGATAATTTTTCCGCATCCGTCAGGCCGTTGAAATAGTCGTGTACTATTCTGCTTGCCTGTCCTATCAGGTCTGCAAATTTATCGCGTTGATTGAAGGCTTCTGTTTTCAGGTAGGCGGCATACGATGCGATGAGCTTGGGGGTACGTTCGCCTCCTTCGTAGCGGGCTTTCATGCGTTCGGGTGTTCTGTCCGGGTCGAGCATACGGTCGATGTCTGCAATGAAATCATCAGCGTCTCCTCCTCCTACTTTCGTAAGCACGATGTTCTTGTCGGCATCAATGGCGATGAATGTGGGATAAGCCTCTATTTTGTACAGGTCTGCCAGTTCTTTGCCTTCCTTTTCGGCATTCAGTTTGATGCACACGAACTTTTCGTTCATGTAGTCGCCCACTTTTTTTTGCGGGAACACTTCGCGTGCCATTCTTTTACACGGACCACACCAGTCGGTATAGAAATCCATGAATACGAGTTTGTTTTCTGCTTTAGCCGCAGCGATAGCTTCATCGTATGTGATAGAGCGGAAATTGGTTTGTGCCAACCCTGGCAATGCCAAGAGGGCTGCCAGGATAAAAAGTACAGTTGTTTTCATTTTATGTTTTATATTTGATTATGTATATGTTCTTATTAATCAGCCATCGGGAACGGATTTGTTTCGTATGCTATATTCATGTCGACAATCACAGGCGAAGCGAAACGTATGCATTTCACCTTTCCGGTTCCGGTAGCTGTCTTGTAAGGAGCATTGACCGGAATACCGCCGTTCAATCCATCGTAGAAGTATAACTTATAGGTGTCACCTGTTTGCGTACCTACAACCAGATTATCGAAATTATATTCGGTAGGATAGAAAGAACTGAACTGTAACCACTGGTTAGTGATGAAAGTAATGGTTTCGCCGGAAGGGATGCTTGGCAGAGGCACTTCTATCTCCAAATCTTCCGTCAAGCTATAGGCATATACTTTCCCGTTATCCACGCAATAAATGTAAGAGGCTGAATGACCGTTCCCACCCTGTATGGTGCTGCGTCCCAAATGAGAATCCGGAGCTATTTTTGTCGCTTCGTCTACGTATTGGCTGGTGGTGGTTTTCAATAGATAGCGGTCGCCCGTAGAGGGTTGTTCGCATAGGAACCATGCCATGGTGCCCGCCGTGACGCTCAGACTGGAAGAGATGCATTCCAAGTCATTGGGGAATGTGACGCCTTCTGCCGGTTCCAACGGGTTAGAGCCCATACAATTGTAATCGACTATTTTCAAGCCATGCTCGTCATCGCTCCAATAAATATATCCAGCCATGGCATTGACCACTTGAACATATTTGCTGGCTCCAGCACCTACCGGATAGCCATACTTGCCGGTACTGCTATTAAACATAGTCTCATAATAGCGTACGCCGGTATTTGAGAAATAGAAATTACCTGTCGGGCCTGTTACGAATGTACCGGGTTGTTCGGATGCGGGCATTGTTCCGCTATAGAACATATTATCGTTGTTGAACACTTCAAGCATATCCTCCGTGCGGTATCCTTTGATTTTCCCTTCGTCGCTTATGGCATAAATCAGATTGGTGCTTGACATTTCGTTTGTCTCTTCATCAATGTATGCCCCGCCGTACATCATCGTGAGGTTATAGGGCTTTCCTTGCAACGGGCTTCCGGAAATGTTGGTAATCAGGTCTTCCAGCAGACCATCGTCGTTCAGCATATCAAGGTCTGTATTGCCTTCATTCGTTTCTTTGAGGATATAGAATCCTCTAGAGAAGGAAGTGGATGTGCGGATAGTTGACTCGACGATTTTGGCATAGCCTGTTTCTGTGTTGGTCACTTCGAATACGAGGGTATAAGTGCCTGAGGGCAGGTTAACTTCATAGTCCGGCTCTTTACCCGAAGCTATCAAGTAATTTTTGTAGCGTCCTTCGCTGTTTTCATTGGAGTAAAGATACCACGCATAAGATAGTTGTTCTTCGGGGATAGTGGTCATAACTGTCGGATGAATCAGGTCTTTGAGGTTCACTCCTTGATAAGAGGCCACATTCAGGTCTTCGGCTAAGCCTTCCACCACAATTCCGACCACTTCATTACCCATGGACGAGTTGTCGTCCGTACAAGCCGACCAGCTTAGTGATAAGCCGGTTAAAAATGCGATAAATATAGTCTTTTTCATTGTTTATACTATTTTGAGGATTAATAGATTAAGCCCATGATTTAGGTTCGAATTTGACGGGGGTGCCGTCGGGTTCTCGTAAAATATCCAAGCCTTGTGCTTGACGTTCGGCATTAAGTTCAGCCAGTTTTTCCTGGAAATAACCTTTCAGGTAGTCTAGATAAGCCGAATCGCCGGCTGCCAATTCTTTGATATAATCGTCATCCCATGCATTGCCGGTCCATTGAATCATCAGTTCGTGTATGGTTTCGGTATATTCAACGAAGTTATAGTCCCAGTAATTCAAATCCCATTGAGACGGTCTGGTCAAGCGACCGGAAATGTGCAACGTATGGGTATTGTAAGCTGGATAGCCGGGTTGAAAGATACCGTTGTCTTTAAACGTGATTCGCAGAGCCACACTTTGGGTATCCAAAGAAGGGTTGCGCAAGACCACAATGGGCACTTTGGCTATTGTGGCTCCTGCAGGGACATAACTTTTGCTCAGCAAGGTCGCGTCGTCAAAAGGTACATAGTGTACGCCTGCCTGTGCTTCGGCTTCTCCGTATTCTTGCAGGTCTTCATCGCTTATGGGCACTTGTTTTAGTTCAATGGTGCGGTCTTGGTCGTATACGTATCCCATGGTTTCCACCTCCAGCCACACGGTGTCTTGCTCCAAGTCTACGCCCAGTGAGGCACTACGCATGGCAAACGAGTAATAAGAGTCATCCTGCATCAGTTCTTCACGTCCGCCAGACCAATTGATGTAGTGGAAGTTGATCCAGGCATCGTTGCTATCGAAAGGTTTCAGTTCTTTTTCACAAGCCGTAAAAAGAGGCAGGCAGCAGCATGCTATCAATGATTTGAGTACAATATGTCGTTTCATAAGGCTTATTCGGTTTTATCAGGGTTATTAGGATTGTATTCCGTAGTCGGTAGGGGTACGATGTAGTCTTCTTCGGTCATAGGGACAGGATTTTCAGAAGCACTCAGCACACTGCCCATTATGTTGGTAGCATTCAAGCGTTTGTATGTGTAGAATAACTGACCCTCGGCAAAGAATTCCCGTCTGTATTCAGGTATCATATAGTCTGCCACTTCTTGCAGTGAAGAGAAGTCGGGGTCGGTCGGCACTTCGTGTGCCAGACGGTACTCATAATACAATTCGTTGGCTTCCGTTAGTGAGGTTGCCCCTTCCATCGCGATAAGATAGATTTCAGACATTCGCAGCATCGGAATGATTTGGCAACCGAACATCTGTTGAGTTGATGTCAGCGCATTTTCGTCCCAATAATATTTGGTGGTTACGACTTTCGACTGACCGTAGTTGTCTATGGCTTTGTCGTTCCAACAGTTTTTATAACGGTTGTGTGTGGTTATGTTTTGACCGGTATACATTGCATCGCGTTTGAAAGTGGTGATTCCTAAACTGCTGTTATTGCTGAAGCTGCTTTGGCCACCTACTAAAAAGCTGCGCGAATAATCCATCACGTCCCATTTGCTCAAGTAGAATAGGCATTCCGAGGGGCAGAGCTTGTAGCCGGTGGTGAAGTCGGTAGCGCCACTCATGGTCATAACAGGTGCTCCGTTCACTTGGGCATTGATAATTTCCCGTGCGATTTCAGCCGCTTTACTCTTGTCGCCGATGTAAAGATACATACGGGCTTCCAATGCCTTCACAGCCCAATAGTTCAACCGTGACTGGCGGTAAAGCATGTTGTCGTCAACTGTCCCATCGTTATTACCATTCAAGTCATCAAATGAATAAGTCATCACGGGATCGTTGTCCCGGAGTAGTTCTTCCGCTTGGGCTATGTCGGTTTTCAGTTTTTCCACGTAAGCGTCGAAATTGTAGTAAGCGGGCATTTCTTCAATCCCCGTGGTTTCGGAATAAGGCAATTCTACCTTGATGGTTCCGCCTGGCACTTCACCGAACAGACGTAGCAGGTCCAGTTGGCAATAAGCACGCATGGCGTATGCTTCCCCTTGCAGGGTATATCGTATAGCAGGGTCGGGAATCGCATTGCCGTTTTCCTCGATGTTTTTAATGATCATGTTGGCTTGGGCTATCACATTGAATAGTTTGGCGTAGATAGTCTTAACGGCTGCTTGAGCGTATGCTACATTTTCGTAGTCATGCTGCATCAAGTGGAGGTCTTCGTTGCGTGATGTTTCCCTTTCTGAAAGCGACCATTGATTGGCTAATGACTCGATGTTGGTCATGGTCATACGTTCGCCGTAGATGTCACGGCTTGCCATTTCCATATAAGCTCCGATAAGGGCATCATAAAAACCTTGTGCCGTAGAGAATTGGTCTTCGTCTTTCTGCTCTGTATCAGGACGTACATCCAACCAGTCGTTACAGGACGAGAGGCTGAAGAGTGTCAGCGTTAGCAAAAATAGGGATATAAATTGTTTTTTCATCTTTAAATTGTTTTTAGTCGTGATTAGAATAAAAATTTCACACTGCCTTGGATATTACGGGCATACGGGTCGTTGATACCGCGTTCCTGCTTGATGCTTCCCCAGTGGAAGAGGTCGGACATATTCACGGCAAACGTTACGGACTGCACACCGGCATATTTGCGTATCCAGTCGTTGTCCCAGCGGTATTGGAGGCTGACGGATGACAGTTCCAGCACGTTGTCGTCCATTACGAAACGTGAGGAAGCTTGAGTGATGTCATTGCTGAATCCTTTGAAGAAGGTCACATCGCCCGGATTCATCCAGCGGTCTGTCAAGGCGCGTCGGTCTACATTAGATGTCATCAGTGTGTTTGTCGTCACTTCCACGCGGTCTACCAAAGTTGAGTTGTATCTCTTTCCGCCCCAATAATAATTGAATGAGACGTTGAGGGTGAAGCCTTTCCACATCACCATGGTGCCGAAATTGCCGTGGTAGGGCTGATAACCGGGACCTAAATAAACTTTGTCTCCTGCTTTCCACTCATCGGTGACGTTACCGTCTTTGTCTAAGAAAATCTCACGACCGGTACTTGGGTCAACGCCCAAAGAGCGGACGGCGTATATTCCGTTTTGCGGACGTCCTTCGTAGAACAGGTTGGCTACCTCATAATCTTCATTTTGCAGCATGGCTTCATTTTGTTCTTTTACAGCATCCGAAAGTTCAGAAATCCAGTTCTTATCGTATGCTAGCTGGCCGCTCAGAATCCAGTTGAATTCGCGGTGCGGGTCGCGGATGACGTAAGCCGTTAGCGATGCTTCGAAACCTTTGTTTTTCACTTCACCCACATTAGCGATATATGAAGGGAATCCCATCGAGAGCGGGGTGTACATAGCGGAGAGCAGGTTAGAAGTAGTCTTAGTGTAGAAGTCGAACTCGCCACGGATGCGTCCGTTCCAAAGACCGAATTCCGTACCAACATTGAATTCTTTGGTGGTCTGCCAGGTTAGGCGCGGGTTACCCCATTCCTGCAAGGTGGCACCAGTCCAGTTCATATATTTGTTGCCTGTCTGATAAACATACAGTGTGGAAGCTCCTGAACCGGAACCTTGTTGCGAACCAGTTTCACCATAAGACGCTTTCAGACGCATGATGTTCAGTACCGGATTGCCTGCAAGGAATTTCTCGTTGTGTAAGTTCCAACCGATACCGGCACTCCAGAAAGGAGCGTATTTCTTGTCTGTACCGAAGGTTGAACTACCGTCCACACGGTAAGACAAATCCAGATAGTAGCGTCCGTCGTATGTATAGTTCACGTTACTAGTGAAACCCAAACGACGGGTGCGGCTTTTTGACCCGGAAGGAATCTCGTCTTGTGCGTACTGACGGGCGTTACCTAAGAAACTCATTTGTTCATTGGTGAAACCTTCCACTTTAAATAGATAGTCGTATCCGTTTGTCTCGTTTACTGAGTAGTCCAAACCGACATAGAGCTGGTGCTTATCTAAAAATACGTTTGAATAAGAGAGGGTCACGTTTCCGTTGTAGTTATAGTTTCTGCCTGTTCCATACGTATAAGAACCGCGGCGGAAGTATCCTTCGCCTGTGGCGAATTCGTCTGCAGTAGCTTCATCGGAAGTGAAATAAGAGTCCTTCGGAGAGAGGAAGGTATCGCTGTGATTGGTTGTGGAGGTGATACCAAACTGGCCGCGCAATGACAGCCCTTCTATAATGTTCCATTCTGCAGCGAAGTTGTTGGTCAGTTCTTCATAACCGTTCTTGTCGAACGATCCTAATGACGCATCATACAGCGGGTTGGATTCGCCGCGTCCCCGGCTGGATCCATAAAAGCCTTCGAAGAATTCCACCACTTGTCCGTTTTCGTCGTAAGGTATGTTGTAAGGTTGCTGAGCTACGTAATCGCTGAAGGAGCCGTAATTGCTTTCTCTAGCTCGTATCATGCTGTATGAAGTATAGTTCTTGAACGTGAAGTTCTTCACTTTATACAGCAACGTGATACCACCGGTGAATGTGCGGCGTGAGTTGTTCTTCATTGCACCTTCGCTGTCCTTGTAGTTGGCAGTGGCACTCCAGCGGAACTCTTCACTACCGCCTTCCAGGCGGATGTTGTAGTGTGAGCCTACGGCGTTGCGTATGGGCTTGCTGAGCCAGTCGGTGGTTTGTCCGGACTGGACGCGGAGCAATCGTTCATTATAGATTTGTTGGTAGATGCGGTCTTGGTCTGTGTCGCTGGAGTTGTACATACCTAATGAATGTTCCAGTTCCAGTTTTTCGGCAGCATTGAGGTAATCATACGAACTGAGGTCGGGGATATTCAGGTCGATACCCACTTCCGCGTTCACGCGGAGTTTACCCGGTTCGGGCTGTTTGGTCACAACCACGATGACACCGTTTGAACCGCGCGAACCGTAAATGGCTGTGGCAGCGGCATCTTTCAAAATGTTGATAGATTCGATTTCCTCATCATTATAGTCCATCAGACGTTCAAGGGAGATTTCGAATCCGTCCATGATGATGAGTGGTGTGTTAACAGCGTTGGATGCGTTTTCGTTGAATTCTTCTACGCTCATCGGAAGTGATGAGTTACCGCGGATGTTGATTTGCGGCAAGGTGTTCGGGTTGCTTCCCGCAAGATTATTTACGGCGAAGTTCAGTGAGGCATCAATGTTCTTCAACGTTTGCAACAGGTTTTGTCCGCGGTAGATTTTCAGTTCTTTGTCGGTGATAGTCGATACGGCACCTGTGTAGCTTTCGCGCGATTTCTTGAAGATACCGGTCACCACGACGTCTTGTAGCATGTGTGCGTCGCTTTCCATTACGATGTGCAGGTTCGGTTCACCGTCGACCACCGTTGTTTTCATTCCGATATAAGATACTTGTACTTTAAATTCTTTGTTGAATGAGAAGCCGCTAATTTCGAATTTGCCGTCTACGTCGGTCATTGTGCCGAACGTCGTTTTCTGATTGTCATTGTCCAAAAGGATGACCGAGGCTCCGATGACTGGCAAACCATCATCTTTGGAAATGACGGTACCATAGATGCGATGTGTCGGCTGTTTGGCGGAGGTTTCCGATTTGCGGATGATTACAGTGTTGTCCACAATTTCATACGTCAGTCCCGTGCCTTTCAGCACTTGGTTGAGTACTTCTTCCAGCCGTTTGTCTTTCAACGTGCAGGTGACGGGGCGCACGCCCTGCAAGATTTGCTTTTGGTAGACGAACTCATGGTTGGTCTTTTCTTTCAGGTCGGAAAAGACTTTCTCGATAGGTGTATCTTTGTACACTGTGTTGATGTCTTGTGCCGATACCGGCATGCCTAAGATACCCAGCAGGATTAAGCTGAATAGCTTTCGTTTGCTACTGTTCATGATTAGTCATTTTGTTTGTTATTATTAGTTATGATGATTTTCTCGTTTTGTACACGGAAGCCGATTCCGCCGCTTTTTTCTAAGATGGATAAGGCTTCCGACAGGTCGGCATAGCGCGGTGCACTGCCTTTGAATACGATGTTAGCCAGACTGGTATCTTCGAACTCGTAATCGAAATTGTACCAGCGAGACAGGGCACGCATGATTTGTTCCAGATTTTGTTCTTCGAAAATAAACCGTCCTTTATGCCAGCCGGTCACAGTGCGTGTGTCTATGCTCCGTATGCTGGTTGAGCGGTCGTTCTTCAGGAATATCGCTTGATGTCCCGGTGTCAGCACCAGCTCGGCCTTGCTCCCGTCGTGCGGCTGCAGAGCAATGCTGCCCGATACGAGGGTGGTGTAAATGCGGTTTTCTTCGGTGTAGGCGTTGATGTTGAATTCCGTGCCGTACACCCGTACGGTCATGTCGCCCGATTTCACGTAGAAGGGGCGCAGGCTGTCTTTTGCTACCTTGAAGTATGCTTCGCCTGTAACGGTCACTCGGCGTTCGCCGTTGTTGAAGTTTTCGGGGTAGACAAGTTGTGATTCGGCATTCAGCCATACTTCGGTGCTGTCTTCTAATGTGATTTTGAACTCTCCTCCTCGCGGAGTGGTCAGTTTGTTGATGCGTGTCTTCAAGTCATCGGCGGGTTTCTCTTGCGCCTGTCGTTGTGCGATGAGATGGATGTTGCGCAGGGAATCATCATCGAGGTTGATTTCTGTTCCGTCGTCCAACGTGAGGATGGCTTGTGTCTTGCCTACGGTAATGTTGGCGGCTTCCAACTGGCGAGCAATGGTAAGGGGTACTTCTTCGTGCGACGGATGGATATTCACGAAGTAACCGAAGCAGAGCATGGCTGCTATAGAAGTGACGGTTAGCAGCATGACGATACGGTTGCGGCGTCGTTTCGGGCGCGATGCTTTGCGGATACGCGCTTTCATGTCTTCCAGCGGGCGGGTGGGGTCGATGATATGCAGTCGGCGGTATTCATGTTCCAAGAAACGTATATCGGTCAATTTTCGGTAGACGGCATCGTTCTCTGGAGTGGCTTTCCGCCACGCTTCAAGCTCGGCGCTTTCTTCCGTACGAATTGTTCCGGTGATTCGTTTGTAGATGAGCAAAACGATACGTTCGTAATCAATAGGTGTATTCATGCCGTTTTTTGTTTTTTTTAAATCACATTTATCCATAAAACGCAATCAAAAGCAAAAAGGACAGCAGGAATGTGCATTTTTTTAAGGAAAAATTTAAATAATCTTCTCGGTTTTTATACTTTTGCCCCGTAAATGTGAGGTAAAGATGACAGACGAAAAGATATTTATCGACTTCCAGCAAGGTAAAATTGATTCGTTATATAAATATATGTATAGCAAATTGATTTTATACGCTTCCCGTTGTTTGGGCGGGGAAATGTCTTTTATGTCTGAAGACTGTGTGCAGGATGCTATTTTCAAGGCTTATCAAGAGCGTGACACTTTCCTTTCGGCTGCGGCGTTCAAGTCATTTCTCTATGTTTGTGTGCACAATCAGTCTGTTTCTATCTTGCGCAAGCAAATGGCTCAAGAGAATTATTTGGCTAATCGGGAGGAAGAGGATTTTCAGAACAGTCTGATGGAGCAAGAGGTGCTTGACTTGCTTTTCGACTCCATTCGCTCTTTACCCGAAAAGCATCGTCGTTTGTTTGATTTGAGTTTCGAACAAGGGTTGAAGAATGCGGAGATAGCCGAGTTGCTGAATGTGTCAGAAAGTGCGGTAAAGAAACAGAAAGCCGGTCTGATTAAGATGGTTCGGGAAGAGATGATGCGCAGGACAGATAAAGATTTCTTAGGATTTTTGTTGTTGATTCTTTTGTATGAGTAAGGACTGGCTTGTGTGACAGCGGCTTGTAAATTATTCTGACATTTAATAATAAAATAACTTCTGACATATGAAAACGTCCGATTTTTTAATAAAATTGATAGCAGGATATGATGTTAGGCAAAAAGAACGTCAGCTATTTAAAGACAATGCTCGTAAAAAGCAGGAATTGGAATCGGCTCTTAGTAAAATAAAAGAATTGGTAGCCGATATAGAGGCATTATCGCTGAAACTAACTCATGCCGAAAGAGAAATAGCCAATCATGAAACACTTATATGTTAAGAGGCTGTCTCAAAATAGAAATAGGCTTTCATTTTGTCTAAGGGAACGTAGTGAAGAATCTCGAAAACACAAGCTGATGCACACGAGATTGACTTCGTCGAACGTTGTTTCTTCGCTTTGCTGGATGACATTACTTTTTGATACTCAATTACCATTTTGAGACAGCCTCATAAAGATTAGTCGATAAACCGGCGGGTAAGGTTTTCGAATTCATCAATGCGCCGGTCTCGGAGGAAGGGCCACCAACGGCGTACATTTTCACTCCGGTCCATATCGATGTCTACTATCAGATTCTCTTCTTTCGTATTGCTTGCTTGAGCCAATAGTTCGCCTTGAGGTCCGGCAACGAAGCTATTCCCCCAAAACAAGATACCATTGGTTTGTCCGGACGGGTCAGGTTCTAAGCCAACCCGGTTTACGGCTATGACGGGTAAGCCATTGGCTACGGCATGTCCCCGCTGTACCGTTATCCAAGCACCGATTTGGCGCAGTTTCTCTTCTTGGGTATCAGTGCTTTCCCATCCGATAGCGGTTGGATAAATCAATATTTCAGCCCCTTTCAGTGCCATGAGCCGTGCTCCTTCGGGATACCATTGGTCCCAACAAACTTGTACGCCTAATTTTCCAATAGAAGTCTGAATCGGTTCGAAGCCGATGTCTCCGGGAGTGAAATAGAATTTTTCGTAATAAGCAGGGTCATCGGGAATGTGCATTTTGCGGTAGATACCGGCTATGCTTCCGTCTGTATCGAATACAACGGCTGTATTGTGATACAGTCCCGGTGCGCGGCGTTCGAATAATGAGGTGACCAATACGATGTGGTAAGCGGAAGCTATTTCGCTATAGAAACCGGTAGAAGGTCCGGGTATAGGTTCTGCCAAATCGAACAAAGAGGTGTCTTCGGTTTGGCAAAAATAGGGTGTATTGTGAAGTTCTTGCAATACGACCAGATTGGCTCCGGCTTGAGCCAAAGAAGCGATATTGCGGTGCAGCTTCTCTAAGTTAGTCTTGATATCGGTAGAGCACGATTGCTGAACGATACCTGCGCGGATGATTCTTGTCATATAAATTGAAAATTAAAAATTGAGAATTAATAATTAGTTTATGCTCTCTTTGGTGCATTAAAAGGAACAAACACTTTCGGGGTATTGCATGGTGACGCAATGCAGTGACCCGTGTTGTTGTATCAATGCCCGGCAATCGACTCCTACTATTTCTTTTCCGGGGAAAGCTTTAACCAGCACTTGGGCTGCCTGACGGTCCTTTTCCGGTTGGGCGTATGTAGGATATAGCACAGCTTCATTCATAACCAGGAAATTGGCATACGTAGCAGGCAATCTTTCTCCTTCAGCATCATAAATGGCATCGGGCATCGGAAGCGGAAGCAGGCGGAATGGGTCGCCATTTAATGTACGGAAGGTTTTCAGTTGTTCTTCCATGGCATGCAATGCTCCGTAATGCTCGTCTTCGGTATCGGTACATTGTACATAGACAATGGTGTGGTTCGGACATAATCGGGCAAGTGTATCAATGTGGCTATCAGTATCATCTCCTGCCAAGAAGCCGTAATCCAACCATAGGACTTGAAGCAGATTGAACCGTTCTTTCAGGTATTGTTCGATTTCTTCCCGGCATAAAGTGTCGTTCCGGTTCGGAGCCAACAGACAGGTGGAAGTGGTGAGCAAAGTGCCTTCTCCGTCGCTTTCTATTGACCCGCCTTCCAATACAAAATTGCGGCAATTGACGTAATGCCCGTTCAGTAAGCCGCTTTTATAGAGGTGGGTATTAATCAGATTATCTTTACAAGCTGCAAATTTCATTCCCCAACCGTTGAAGCAAAAGTCCAGTAGCAAAGGGGATGAGTCTTTTTGAAGCAAGGTGATAAAGCCATGGTCGCGTGCCCAAGTATCGTTGGTGGGGCAGGGGACGAAACGGATATTGGATTTGTATTCCGTTTCTTCGAGTGCTTTAGGAAATTCGGGAGCAACCAGCAATAAAGGTTGGCGGCTTGCGATTTCCCGTGCCAGATTGAGGAAACACGTTTCCACTTCTTCCAGCATGTAGTTCCAATCGGTTCCGGCATGTGGCCAGGTCAGTTGGATATAGCCTTGTCTATGCCATTCGGCAGGCAAATAATACGTACGTTCCATTCGTTATTTAGTCTTTAGTTGTTTCTTTATTCCGTTTCTCTTGTACATAGGGTTGCTGCTCTTCAGCTTCTTGAGCTTGTTTTTTCTTTCTTCTGCGGAGCAGCATCCAGTCGAATAATTCCCGCCAATTATCGAAATCTTTCTTATACATCAGTCCGATGCCTTGGGTAGTCAAGGTCGATTTGGTGAAATAGCGGTCATTGGTTTCATTATATCCTTTTAAACGCAATTCTCCGTTTTTGGTCAGCATCCACATCGCTTCAAAGTCTCCTACGAAGTTTGTGTTTTGCAGAGCATTGTCCCGATAGCCGAAGTTTCCATTGATGATGAGCCGGTTATCCAATAGCCTTCCGGACAAAATGGCTTCGGCTTCCACATCGCTCCATCCGTTTTCGCCAGTGCTTAGGTTGGTTCCTACATTCCAGTTCTGATTGTCGATGACTTGCGCCAGCATGTTGTTTAATTGTCCCGATAAAGTACTGAAAGCCAATGAACTGGTGGCATCCGACTGGGTAGCATTGTTGTTATAGTCGTATGTATAGAATTTCCCGATACCCAGCAGGTAGATGATTTGGGTATTCATCTGTTCTTCTGTACTGGTCAGACTCCGTACCAGTTCACGGTCTTCATCGCTTACGGTAGGCAGGTCGAGGTCGAATTTCAGGGTCGGGCTGGTCAGGTTTCCGCTCAAATTCAAGAGGCAATTGACCCGTACATTGCCCCGCGAACTAGAAGCATCTGCTACCAAATCGTTTAGCGAAGCCGAGTTAACCGTATAGACCGCTTGTACATTCAAGTTTGCCTGGCGTGGGTTTCCGTTGAAGGAAACCATACCTCCCGATTGCAGGGTAAAGTCTTTCCGGATAACGTTCTGCATACTCATCTTATAGATTCCGTCTTCGATATTATAGTTCCCGAACATCAAGAAATCGCCTTTATTATAGAAATTGATACGCAGGTTTCCCGTTCCGGTTGCTGAAATGTTGTCTCCAGCAATCGGATCCATGACAATCCGCATGGTAGCGTCCGGTGTGGCTTCTATTTGAAAGTTCAGATGCATATCCAGCGGTGTATCGTCTTCTTCCTCCTCTTCGCGCTCGTTCAGCGGGTGATAGAGCTCGGTATGTATGTTTTCTTGTTGACGTTTGGGAGTCCGGTCTACGAATTCGATAAACTGGTTGCTGGTGGCTTCGGCGGCGGTTGCGGTCACGTATGTAAACGAAGTATGAGGGTCGGTCCGTAAAGTTCCGTCTACGTTTAATGCATTGTTCCCGCCCCGAAGCAAGACTTCACCGGTGGTGTAGATAGTGCCATAGAAAGGAAATTCAGGCGTCTCTTTTTCGGTGTGGAACACCCGCATGTTGTTGGTATTAAAGCGGAAATTATAGGTCAGATTCTTGAGTTTCCGGTGGTTTAAAGAACCGTTTACCAGTCCGGTATTTCCTTCCATATCGGCTATCTGCACATTGTCAAACCCGAAATGCCCCGAACGGATATGTACCGAATCGGCATGCACTTTGAAAGAAGTGTTCAGGATATCCACTTTCATACTGGCATCAGCCCGTGCGTCCCCTTCCAAATCCAGACCGGAAAATGGTCCGTAAAGGCGTACATTCCCGAATACACGTCCCTGCATATTGGTGAAAATACCGTCGATGAACGGCTGGAGAAAGGCTAAGTTCGTGCCTCCTGCACGGATGTTCAAGTTCAGTCCTTTTTCTTTGGGAGAGACATATCCGTCTACGAAAGTAGAATATTGCTCATTCTCCTTGATATCTGCCAAGAGACGCACACCACCCAGTTCGTTATCCCATTCGCCTTTGATGTCTCCTCTGCCTAATAACGCATCGTTCAGGGAGAAGCTTTTCACGTCCAGACGGGTGTACATGACAGGTTTGTCTAACACGTGATGCAGATGAACCCGTCCGGTAATCAGCCCGTTGAATTTTACGGCATGGAACTGGATGATATCCATGATGTATTGCAGGTTGATGTTACTCAAGTCTACCAGGCAACTATCTGTTTCGGCTTTTCCTATCCGTCCGTTTGCCCGTACATATTGGTCGCGATGTTCGAAGCGGAAATCATGAATGTCGATGATGCCCTTGTTGATGACCACTTCCGAGGGGTGTATGTGCCAAATGCTGTCATTCAGGATAATCCGGCTAGGCTGGATTTGAATCCGGGTGTTCAATTGTTTTTCTTCTTCTGATTTTTGAAAGTGTGCTATGGCTTGCAGTTTTCCGCTAAATGTAGCTTCGGTATTATTTCCCCAGTTAACCATTGCCTGAAGTTGGTTATCATGAGCCAAAGCCTGTACCGCAAGGTTAACCATGGCTCCTTTTTTCATCCGCTTGTTGGCACGGAGTTGGCATTGAAGCCCTTCGTCCGTATTATCACAAAGGAAGGTGCCCGCTTCGTAATACGCGCCTTTATAGGTAAATTCGGGCGCGTATGCACGTACTTGCATCCGTGTCTGGCTATCATCGAAATATCCTTTTAGCGATACGGGCATAGTGACATCCAAAGGAACGTCGAGCACTTTCGATAAGAGGTCGGTATTGTCCAGTTGGATATCAAAGCGGAAATTATTGTTTGTTTCCGGCATTTTCTTGTTTTGAGCCAATAGGGCAGGGATATACCGTTGCACATTCTTCAGGATGCTGGTGGGGAGGGTACGGTATGAATAATTACCCTGCACGGCACCATTGAGGAAAGGCGAGCGGATTTCAATCCGTTTCTCCTGGCTTCCGCTGAGGGTGCTTGCGGCAATATCGAAATGGTCAAACGAATAGCATTTGTCTTTATCAGGTGCATTGACCGATACGCTATCTATATGGATGATTCCTTGTGCATCGTCAATGGAATGTCCCGTAAAGTCAGCCAGTACTTTCAAAGAGAAATCGGTATCCGGGTATTTCTCGGTCAGATGAAGCGCGTTCGGGCGGAAATTGCGTACGTTTATCGCTACATTGAAATCCGGAACTTGCCGCTGGGTGGCTACATGCCCGTTGATTTCGATGTTTCCATTGGCGTCATTCAGTGTGATTTTCCCATCGAATCCTCCCGGTGCATATTGGCCGTCGAGCCGGATGTCGTGGTATTCGTATTGTTTATACGTCAACGAAGAAACCACGCCCTTAATATACGACTGGGCATTCCCGTTTTGGTATCTGAACCCTTCTAATTCGACGTCGAACACTGTATTCCCCCATGTCTGTTCGTTTCCTAAAAGCGTTCCGAGATTGAATGTCTCGCTCTTGATTTTGCCTGAATACGAACGGGGCGAAGTGCCGGTGGCTTTGTGCATGGTTATATTGGCTTGTACTGTTCCGGCATCAGACGTAATCATGCCGTATGTGGTGAGTTGGCGGAGGTATCCGGATACATTTCCGGTGAATTGCACATCTCCCAGGCGTTTTACGATGCCTGGAGGCTCTTCTTTCCCCGTAAGGTTCCGAAACAGCCATGCCAGTCCTTGGGCATCGGCATCCAGTTGGGAGATTTGCCCGAACAGGAACATTCCGTCCTTTTCGTGCCAATGGTTGGCTATGCCTTTCCCTTTGAGAAGCAGGGTTTTATCGTTTCCGTCGAGGTATATTTCGTTGCATCGGGTGCGGTTGCCTTCTCCTTCCATAGCCAGCCGGAAATCCACCGGACTATGGAAATGGCTAAAAGCCGGTACGAACATGGCAAGGTCTGCCGGAGTAATATGGGCTTCGAGGCGCATACGGTAAGTTGTGTTCTTGTCCAAGACCGGAAATTTTGGGATGCTGTCATAATTTGCGCTAAGGCTGTCTATTACAAGCGAAGTTTCGGGCAACTGGATTTCCAAGTCATTGAGAGCCAGCCGGCGAGGGGTTGCGATGAATTTCATCGTCATTTTCTTCAGCTTGAACCCGCTTGCCTCGTTGAAGCTCATGCGCCGGATTTGCGCATTGACCGAGTCGTTGGTCAAGGCTTTCAAAGAGAGGGTAGCCGAGAGGTTTTGCACTCCGATGTGTTTAGCATTGAAGCGGTTCGGGGTTTCGGGTTCCGACAAGACATCGTAGTAGATTTGCCCACGACGGATAAGCACCGCATTGATGCGGAGGTCGATGGGTTTCTTATCTTTCTTTATTGTGTCTTTCGAAGCAAAGGCATCCAATACGAACTGGAAATTCGTGGGCGATTCAGGGGTTTTCCGGTTCAGGCGTGCATGGAGTCCGAAGAGTTGTACGCTACTGATGCGGATTTGCCCATGAAACAGGAGTGAGATTTCTATCTTGGCAGACAGGCGGGACACCTTGAGCAATTCGCGGCTCTCTTGGTCTTTCAGCGTTACGTTTTGGATGATAATCCGGTTCAGAAGCCCTAAATCAATGTTGCCGATGCTTACTTCGGTATGCATGAGCTGACTCAATTCATCGGACACGATATCGGATAGTTGCTTTTGGATAAAAGACAGGTTCAGGATGGCAATCAATCCGAAGTAGCATACCAGCACCAAGATGATTGTCGTCCGGACAATATGTTTTATGTGAATTATCTTTCTCATTCAGCAGCCTCTAAAATGTAACAAAGGTACAAATATCGGCTGAGATAATCTCTATTCTTGCCTGCATTTTATGATTTTTAATATGAATATCGGCGTATCTTCAGATACATGCCAAATTGTCAGTAAGGTGATGACAAAAATGCATATAGGTGCATCGGCTTACGAAGCCTGCTTCATAAGGCAACGAAGCCTGCTTCATGGGCTGATGAAGCAGGCTTCGTTTTTCAAGGCATACGGATGCATTTATTGATGTTTCTTGCCTATCCACGTGAGGCGGTGCCAAACGGTTTCCAGCGGACCGCGTTTGAAGTGTCGGAACCACCAATGCGCGAATGCCAGTTGGAGCAGGAAGAAGGCGATGCCAATCAAGAGGCTCAGCGTGGTGCCGCAATAGCGGTGCATCTCCAACCCGTATCCGTAATAAATGAAACTTCCGATAATGGATTGGGTGATATAGTCGGTCAGGCTCATCTTGCCGTAAGGCACCAATATCTGTTGCACTTTCCCTTTATTGACCCAATAGAGAATGAGGAACGCGCTGACCATTACGAGCATGAAAGCCAAGTTGTACCATGAGTTCCAAATGGTTTCCATCGAAGCCTTCAGGAACGGGTTTTTGATTTGCGAATAGATAAAGTCTTTCAGGTAATAAAGGATGACCGCACTGGGCAGAGCGTAGATGCCTACCCGTTGCCAGAAGCCCATTACCCGGTCGTGTGTCTCGTCGGTCATGCGGAACAAGCCTTTCCGCCCTATCAGCATGCCCAGCATAAAGAGCGAGGCGGTTTGGAACACACGCCCGTAGCACCATGCCCAATTGAGGCTGGCAAGCTGGCCTGTCACGAAATTCACCTTTACCATTTCCCACCATGAGCTTCCTCCGAGTTGCGGGTAAACATCGCCTAAAGAGTAAATCATCTGTTGCGGGTTGGCTTCGGGATTGATTAGCGCATAGATCACTTTGCACCATTCCAGCGGTTGGAGCATCAAGAAGCAGGCAATCCAAAAGACCGTCTTGTCCGACAGATGCCGCACCGGAACCAATACGAATCCCAAGAGGGCGTAAAGCACCAAGATTTCGCCGGGGAAGAAAGAAGCGTTGATAAACCCGAATCCCAACAAGAGGACGAGCCGCCACATATACCGGTTTCGGAAGTCTTCGCCCCGTTTCTCGCAATTACGGCTTTGCAGGTAGAAGGTAAAGCCGAAGAGCAAGGCGAAGATAGCGTATGCTTTCCCTGAAAAAATGAAAAACAGCATGTCCCATAGGCGCTTGTCGAGGCTGGCAAGCAGGGGAGAGTCCGTTTTCGGAAAAGAATAATAGTTGAAATGCTCGATGTTATGCAAAAGGATGATTCCCATAACGGCGAATCCGCGAAGTGCGTCGATTGCCAAGATACGCTCCTTGGAGCGCAAAAGTTCGTTTCCCATGTGTCGTTTTTAAAGTTTGATTGGTTAATAAAATGATTTCGGGTTGCAAACTTACGACATTTATTTAAAATATGCGAATAAGATTGCATATATCCGCGGAATATCCAAATTTTCAGGAAAAATAATAGGATAAAACGTAGAATAAAGCGAATTTGAGCATTCTCACTGGCACTCAGAGAGTTTGGTTTCGATTGGTGCAGAATGGCATCAGGGCGTATCCGTACTTGAATGTCAGAACGAAGAGTTGGTACGGTATATTGAAACAATGGAACGGGAGCATAAGGAAGAACGTACCAAATTCAACGAGTATATGGATAAGATACAGCGGTGCTTCCCTCATGTGGAGAAGCTGTTGCTTCGCTTGTGCAATGGTTCAGACAGAAAGCACGTGAATGGAGAAATGGGTTGAGGATTGCAGCCGAAAAGCAGGATAAAGGACTGAAAAAATATAGGATGTTTTCTAAAATTCACTCCAAAAACAAATAAAAGCACTATAAGGTAGGGGATTATCGGAAAAATCCCTTATCTTTGTATTCGGGTGGAGATAACTCCGTCTAAGACATGTTAATTTAAAGAAGCGTTGTGCTTTTCTTGCGAGTGTAAAGCCTGAGAAACTGAACAATCGTATGACAAGAAGGCATAGTGGTTCTCACGCTATAGCGTGGGCTGCTATTACTACATATGTACACAGGGTTTTCTCAGGGCCTCCGAGCTAAGACGTAGCATTGCAGTGCCACGCTTCGTGGTTTTGGATAGTAGTAATTATTAATTATAGTAAATTTATGAAGAAAGCTATTGTAACCTTATCACTCTGTGCAGTTGCATTAATTATGGCTTCTTGCACACTCTCCAATGATGAAAAAGCAGAGAAATTGGTTAAAGAGACGCTTAAAGATTATCTCTATCACCCAGATTCTTATGAGCCAATATCAACAAGAGTTGATAGTATGTTCATTGATGTAACTACTATCGAGCCTATTATGAAAATTAGCGGAGAAATAAGCGATTTAATATCCAAAATAGACAAATGTGAAATGGATATTGAATCAGCTGAAACCTCTATGAATATCTATGCTCCTGATGGCTATTCTTCTCGATTCACCCGTGGAGAGTATGCACGGGCAAAAAAAGAAAAAGAGGAAGCTCAATCAGATTTGGATAAATATACCAAGAAACTTTCAGGAGAAGTTGCTTCCTTAAAAGAAAATGTTGCAAAATATCACAAAGGGGAATTTACAGGTTGGGCAGTAAGTCATAGATTTAGAAGCCTTAATGGTGCAGGTTCTATGACCATTCCGGGAGAAATGATTTTCTTTTGCGATAAAGAGTTTACAAATTGTGTCGGTTATGAGGTTAGTAAATTCGAGGAGTTTGCAAAAATTTTGAAGGCTGTAGATGAAGCGACTTCTAATGAAGATATAATGGACTATTTTAAGGACAATAGCTTTTTGCTATGATTTCTCGTTTTTATAAAAAGTTAGAGTATTTCACGGTACGCTGATTTTATGCAGTGTAAGTATTGTCAACAGCAAATCTTTTCCCGATATGCAGTCATTGTTTATTTTGGCTATTTGTATTATTACTATTTCACTTGTTGTAATAGTTGTAGTACGAATACGCCTAAAAAACAAGTCTAAAGAACTGTCGAAACGGATTACAACCATTACTCCTTATAGGGATATACAAGAAATCAGAGAAAAAGAATTAAGGCAAAGCTATGAAAGTTTTTTCATTGATATTGAAACTGATTTAAGGAACAGTTTTAATGGGCATATAATATCTTCTTCGGAAGAAGAACAATTTACGAAATATTATGCAGAGTTCTTCCATGAAGTCATTTCCTTACAGAAAAGTCTTGAAGCATTCCATATAGAACCGTCCGAGACAATCTCAAAATTTACACACGATTTCGGGAACATCCACTCATTTGTCAAAAGACATAACGAGCAGGTTATCCAAGATACCCTTAATGCCCACAAAGACTTTTTCGACCATTGCCTTAAATACCCATTAGACAAGCAACAAAGGCGTTCAATCGTGTCTGAGGAAGATAATTGTTTGGTGGTCAGTAGTGCAGGAAGTGGGAAAACATCGTCCATCATAGGCAAGGTAAGGTATCTGATTGACATCAAACACATCAATCCTCAAAACATTCTTCTTATCAGCTATACAAACAAGGCTGCTGCCGAACTGACGGAAAGAATGAATATTGTGGGGCTAAGAGGATACACCTTTCATAAACTTGCCATTGACATCATTGGAAAAGCGACAGGACAAAAGCCCTCTATCCATGATAACACAGACGCACTGTTTGTGAAAATCTATCATAAGCTATTGGAAGATGAGAATTTCAAAAAGAGCATCGTAGAATACTTTGTTGACTATCAAGTGCAAGAAGCGGATTGGGAACATCGTAAAAATGAACGCAGACAACAACTCTCCGAATTGAAAGAAATACGCTTGAAAGCCCAATTCCCCGACATGGACGGGAAAGCTATTTATGTTCGGAGTGAGCAGGAACAGAAAATCTGTTTTGCATTGTCTTCTTTGGGTGTGAAATTCAGATATGAAGAGCCTTATGAACATCCGTTGGCAGATGAAATGCACTCACAATACAAGCCCGATTTTTCCATTTATTTTGAGCAGGACGGCAAGACAAAACGTATTTATTTAGAACATTTTGGTGTGGACGAACATGGACTTGTTCCCACATGGTTTGCAAAAGACAAAGGCATTACTTATGAAGAAGCAAATCAAAAATACAATGACGGAATAACATGGAAAAAAGCAGCCCATGAGAAGTTTGGGACTATATTACTGACAACTTCAAGTGCTGATTTCCATTATTCAGATATTCGGCATACATTAAAAGCTTCATTGGAAAAGGCAGGTGTTCCTGTTCAAGAAAAAACAGATGCCGAATTATATGATATGGTTCTTCCTCCAAACAGCAAGCAGGAAAAGGCATTCATTCGGCTCGTTGTAACTTTTGTGACATTGATTAAGTCAAGCTGCAAGTCTATACAAGAAGTCTTGAAACAGGCTAAAAATGTTGGAGACGAGCGCAGTACATTTATTATCAAGAGAATATTCCGACCTGTTTATGAACGGTATATTGAAGAACTGAAAAACAGCAATCAGATAGACTTTACCGACGCTATTCTGCAAGCCACGGAAATATGCCGTTCCTCCCATCCTGTGAAGTATGAGTATATCATCGTTGATGAGTTCCAAGATATATCAGTTGACCGCTACAATTTCCTTAAAGTACTCCGAGAAGGCAATCCTCCTGCAAAATTGTATTGCGTGGGCGATGATTGGCAATCCATATACCGCTTTTCAGGAAGTGACATGGCTCTTTTCAATCAATTCGCTGATTATTTCGGTTCCACAGAAATCAATAGAATTGAGACGACATACCGTTTTGGAGAGCCTTTGGTAAGTCTGTCCTCGCAATTTATCCAGCGGAATAAGGCACAGCTAAGAAAGGATATACACCCATTCAATCCACAAGCCAAAACCGAATTACAATTCTGCGCTTATGAACGGCGTGACTATTGTAACGCTATCGGACAATTGGTAGCGTCTATTCCTGCGGATAAATCCATCTTTTTGTTAGGGCGGTATTCCTTTGACGATTACTATTTGTCGTTTCTATACAAATCAATAAAAGAGGGAAATCGCTTTTACTACTTCATTGGAGACCGAAAAATTGAATTCCTAACTGTACACAAATCCAAAGGTCTTGAAGCGGACTATGTGATAATACTTCAATGCAACAAGGACACCTATGGATTTCCTTCAATGGTAAGCGATGACCCTGTGCTAAATTATGTCTTGACCAAAAGCGACCAATACCCGTATGGTGAAGAACGTAGGTTGTTTTATGTGGCTATTACCAGAGCGAAAATAAAGACATATGTACTTTACGACAAACGCTTTCCCTCTGTTTTTGTTGACGAGTTCTTACATCCCGAAAAGGTCACGGAAGAAAGTTATGCCAAGCACCCCAATGCCAATAAGAAATGGACACGCAGTGCTGACAAATTCCTACTTACTCTTTACCATGAAGGAAAGAGTATAAAGTATATCGCGGAGAAAATGGGAAGAAGCCAAACCTCTATCGCTATGCGAATAGGAAAATTAGAAGGTAAGCAAAAATAAAAAACGCTCATTCCGCCTTTCATTCGATAAATTGTACTACCTTTGGATAACAAGGGGTGTTTGACAGAAAGAAACGCAGCGTATATCGCAGAATTTGAGACCGTTGCCAAATCATTACTTGTCTTTTGAGAAGTGCTCATAAGTAGCTTATTTCTAATTTATTCCTATTTTAATATCCAAATTTTCAGGAAAAATGTTTGTTCATTCCGCAAAAAGTAACGTCCTTTGCAGGCGATAACTAAAAAAGAAAGATTATGGCAGACAATTATATTGAGAAGCAATTCGAGTCATATCAGGCACGGAAGGCTGCTTGGGAGAAAGAGAGCAAATACAAACGGAAAAAAACGGTTCACCAAACATCGGGAAGCCCTGCTAATCATCCATGTGAACGGCTTTTCCATAATCATGGGAAGAAAATTGTGGCTGTGCATGACCTTTCGGGCGTAGGGCGTGTTTCGCTTATGGCGGTAATTCCGATTCTTACTTCCATGGGATTTCAGGTATGTCCGCTTCCTACGGCTATTCTTTCCAATCATACCCAGTATCCGGTTTATTCTTTTCTTGATTTGACCGATGAAATGAAAAGCATCATAGAGAAATGGGAACAATTGGATATCCGTTTTGATGCATTTTATTCGGGCTATTTGGGTTCGCCCCGACAAGCGCAGATTGTAGAAGACTTTATCCAAAAGTTCCGGCGTCCGACTGATTTGGTGGTGGTTGATCCGGTTATGGGGGATAACGGAAGTTTGTATAGGGGGATATCTGAAGAAATGGTGACTGAGATGAAAAAGCTGATTTGTCTGGCAGATATCATTACTCCGAATATGACGGAATTGTTTCGTTTGCTTGACCTTCCTTTTCAAGAAAACATTAGTGATGCAGATTTGAAAGCAGCTTTAAAAGCATTGTCCGATAAAGGTCCGAGTATTGTTATTGTGACCAGTGTACCTGTGAAAGATGATCCGCATTCTACTTCTGTGTATGCTTATAACCGTTTCGGAGGACGTTATTGGAAAGTGACTTGCCCTTATCTTCCTGCCCATTATCCCGGAACAGGCGATACGTTTACCAGTGTCATTACCGGTTCGTTGATGCAAGGAGACAGTTTGCCCATTGCGCTTGACCGTGCCACCCAATTTATCCTTCAAGGTATCCGTGCGACATTCGGTTATGAATATAATAATTTGGAAGGCATTATGCTGGAGAAAGTGCTTCACAATCTTGATATGCCTATTCAAGTAAGCAGTTACGAATTAGTGGAATAGTATGGGTGAATGAGGGTGTCTCAAAATGAAAGCTTATTTCTATTTTGATACACCCTCATTTACTTACTCTTCTTCTGATTCCAGTAATAATTCCATGATTTGGCATGCCGATTTAGCTACCGAAGTACCCGGTCCGAAGATTGCCATGACGCCTGCTTGATAGAGGAAATCATAGTCTTGCGGGGGGATGACTCCTCCGGCAAATACGAGGATGTCTTCACGTCCCAGGCGTTTCAGTTCGGCGATGATTTGCGGAATAAGCGTTTTGTGTCCTGCTGCAAGCGATGATACACCTACGGCGTGTACATCGTTTTCTACGGCTTCGCGTGCCGCTTCTTCGGGGGTTTGGAACAAAGGTCCCATATCCACATCAAATCCGCAATCGGCAAAGCCGGTCGCTACTACTTTCGCACCACGGTCGTGTCCGTCTTGTCCCATCTTGGCTATCATGACACGCGGGCGTCTTCCTTCTTTCTTTGCAAACTCTTCGGTCAGTCCGCACGCCCGTGCGAAATCTGCATCCTTTTTACTTTCTGATGAATACACGCCTGAAATAGTTCTGATTACTGCTTTATATCTTCCTACAATCTTTTCGCACGCATCGGATATTTCACCTAATGTGGCACGCACACGGGCTGCTTCTACAGCCAGTTCCAACAAGTTGCCTTTTCCGGTGCGGACGCATTCGGTAATGGTTTCCAATGCCTTGTCTACTTCCGCTTGGTTGCGTCCTTCGCGCAGACGGCGTAAGTTCTCTATCTGTTCTTGACGCACGGCGGTGTTGTCTACTTCTAAGATGTCGATAGGCTCTTCTTTCTCCAATCGGTATTTATTCGTACCCACAATGGTTTGTTCGCCTGAGTCGATACGTGCCTGAGTACGTGCGGCTGCTTCTTCGATACGCATCTTGGGAATGCCGGTCTCAATCGCTTTTGCCATGCCGCCCAGTTTCTCTATTTCCTGGATATGTTCCCAAGCACGGTGTGCCAGTTCGTTGGTAAGCGATTCTACGTAATAAGAACCTGCCCACGGGTCTATTCCACGGCAAATCTGGGTTTCTTCTTGGATATAGATTTGCGTATTGCGTGCGATACGTGCCGAGAAGTCGGTAGGCAAGGCAATGGCTTCATCCAGTGCATTGGTGTGGAGCGATTGGGTATGTCCTAGTGCAGCAGCCATGGCTTCGATGCAGGTACGGCCTACATTATTGAACGGGTCTTGTTCGGTGAGCGACCAACCCGAAGTTTGCGAGTGGGTACGCAAGGCAAGTGATTTAGGATTCTTCGGATTGAATTGTTTTACAATCTTCGCCCACAACATACGTGCGGCACGCATCTTAGCTATTTCCATGAAGTGGTTCATGCCGATAGCCCAGAAGAAGGAGAGGCGGGGAGCGAAAGCGTCAATGTCGATTCCTGCAGCGATACCTGCACGAAGGTATTCCAATCCGTCGGCAAGCGTATATGCCAATTCAATATCAGCTGTAGCTCCGGCTTCCTGCATGTGATAACCCGAAATGGATATGGAGTTGAACTTCGGCATCTTTTGTGAAGTGTATTCGAAGATGTCGGAAATGATTTTCATCGAGAATGCGGGCGGATAAATATACGTGTTGCGCACCATGAATTCCTTCAGGATATCGTTCTGAATGGTACCAGCCATTTCCTCTAATTTAGCTCCTTGTTCCAGCCCTGCATTGATGTAGAATGCCATAATGGGCAATACCGCACCGTTCATGGTCATGGAAACGGACATTTTATTTAAAGGAATACCGTCAAACAATACTTTCATGTTTTCGAGCGAACAAATAGATACACCGGCTTTACCTACATCGCCTACTACGCGCGGATGGTCGGGGTCATAACCACGGTGTGTGGGGAGGTCGAAAGCTACGGAAAGGCCTTTTTGTCCCGAAGCCAGATTGCGTCGGTAGAAGGCGTTTGATTCTTCTGCGGTAGAGAATCCGGCATATTGGCGGATAGTCCACGGGCGGAAGGCATACATCATCGAGTAGGGACCATGCAGGTAAGGGGGAATACCTGCGGCATAGTTGAGGTGTTCCATTCCTTCGAGATCTTCTTTGGTGTATACGGGTTTTACTTGTATTTGTTCGGGTGTTTTCCAATTGGCAGTAATGCCATTGGCTTTTTGCCATTCCATTCCGTTTTGCGGATGGAATCCGGCAGATATGTCTATGTTTCTAAAATTCGGTTTCATAGTTTGTATGTATCATTTAAACGCAGAGACGCAAAAACGCAGAGTTTATCTTTTTTGAGTGAGCAAAGTTTACAGAGTATCAAAGTCCGTTTACTTTGCGTTTGATTCCTTTTGTAAGATAAGCTACATTGAAGTTTATTAGTAGACCTAATTTCTTTTTTGTAAGTTTTAAATAAGTCACTAATTGCACTTCGTGAATGTCTTTTAATTCCTCTACCGCCTTTAATTCTACGATAACTTTGTCTTCTACCAAAAGATCCAAACGGAACTCTTTATCAAGTTTTTCTCCTTTATAATAAAGTGGAATGGATACTTGGTTTTCAACATGCAATCCTCTATTTCGTAATTCTTGAATAAGACAGGCTTCATAGACACATTCCAATAAACCGGGACCCAGTTCTTTGTGAACTTCAATGGCTGCACCTATGATTTCCCGACTTAAGAAATTATGTATGTCATATTTACTCTCCATGTCTTTGAAAAACTCTAAAAAAGAATCTCGGCGTTTTTGCGCCTTTGCGTTTTTATTTAACTAATAATTGTTTGTTGAACTCACGTAAGGTTTCCAGTACGTTGCAACGGACGTGGATGAAGTTTTCTATGCCTGCGGCTTTCAGTTCCTCCATACATGCCGGAGCACCTGCAACGATGAACATCGCCCTGCCCGCCAAGGCTTGATAAGCCGGAATGGCGTATTGTGCATATTCATCATCGCTGGAACAGAGAACTACGATATCTGCCTGAGCTTTCAATGCCGCTTCGATACCTTCTTCTACTGATGCAAAACCCAAATTGTCGATAACCTCGTATCCGGCACATGCCAAGAAGTTGCATGAGAACTGGGCGCGGGCTTGGCGCATGGCAAGGTTTCCAATGGTCAGCATAAAAGCTTTCGGACGTTTGCCCGAATGTTCCGTTTCGAGGCGTAACGCTTCAAATTCACTTGCCGCACGGGCGGTATCCAGCTTGGCGAAAGACGCTTCTTCATCGTGGTGATGTTCTTTTCCTCCGCATCCGCATACATGTTCCAATGGAGCTTTGCCGCCTGCCAGTTCGGTAAAATTCGGGTATTGGTTGGTTCCCAGCAAGATTTCCTTGCGGCGCGATACGGCTTCATGGCGTGCCTTGTTGCTTTGGTTTATAGCGTTCTGCACACTTTCTCCCAATACGGCTTTTACCATACCGCCTTCGTCTTCTGTTTTCAGGAAAAGATTCCATGCTTCTTTAGCGATCGATACGGTAAGATTTTCGATGTAATACGAACCTCCGGCAGGGTCTACGATGCGGTTGAAATGGGATTCTTCTTTCAATAATAATTGTTGGTTCCGTGCCAGACGTTCCGAGAATTCATTGGGCGTTTCGTATACCGAGTCAAAAGGAGTGACGGTCATAGAGTCTACTCCGGCAATAGCGGCACTCATGGCTTCGGTTTGTGAACGGAGCAGGTTCACGTATGAATCGAATAAAGTCAGATTAAAGGAAGAAGTGGTGGCATGTACATTCATCTGGCATGCGCTGTCTTCTTTCGGCTGGTAAGCTTTTACGATATCTGCCCAAAGCATACGTGCCGCACGGAATTTGGCTATCTCCATAAAATAATTGGAACTGATGCCGAAATTGAATTTGATTTTACGGGCGGCAAGGTCAACGGGAACACCTGCATCGATGAGTCGGTTCAGATATTCGTTTCCCCAAGCCAAGGCATATCCTAATTCTTGATAAATATAGGCTCCCGAATTGTTTAACCGGAGCGCGTCGACACCGATGCAACGGAAGTGAGGCCATTCAGCCAATGCGTTTACCACTTCCGAGGCTAAACCGATGATAGGGCTTACGTCCTTGCCCTTTTGGAGCATTTTGCTGATAGGGTCGAAATTGACAGAGCCGTATATATTCTTCGGGTCATATCCTTTTTCCTTGAAATATGCAGCCAGTAATTGAGCCAGTTCTACCGTATGCCGTTGGCATGTGGTGAAATTCAGTTCGATGCAATCGCAATGGATGTCTTTCAATAATGTATCGAGAAGTTCGCGGCTGACATCTTTCCCCTTCAGGTGGAAGCCTAAAGAGTCTATTCCTTTATTGAGAAGGTCTAATGCCTTGCGGTTGGCTTCTTCCGGATTTTCCACTCGAATGTTTTGGCGGATGTACCAAGTATTGTCATTCTTTTTATTTCCTCTTACATAAGGGAACTCTCCGGGAAGAGCATCGAGGGTTTTCAGGCCTTCTATGTCTTCTTGGCGGTAGAACGGTTTTACTTTGAAACCTTCGTTGGTTTTCCATACCAATTTCTTTTCATAATCGGCTCCTTTCAAGTCGGTTTGGATTTTGTCCATCCATTCCTGAGTCGAGACTTCAGGAAAATCAGAAAAGAGTTTTTCTTTTTTATCTGCCATACTTTGTGTTTTTAATGATTACGATTCAAGTTCATTTGCATGCCGGTTGGAAGTGCATGCAGTGGCAAATATACAAATAAATTGCACATAACAGGCAAAAGTGTGATGTTTTTGTGGCTTTTATCTTACTGGCTTCGTATTTTTTGGTTGGAAAAGTTTTGACTTCTTGTTTGATTTGCCTACATTTGCGCAACTTTAAAACTATAATATCATGAATTGGTTACAAGATTTATTGACGAATCC
>ULTX01076916.1_pt1 | contig 35612 bp, 40 predicted proteins | sample 1958041 | NCBI WGS metagenome assembly ULTX01 (sample SAMEA4835747, study PRJEB28245) | human gut metagenome | biome: gut microbiome; material: fecal sample | place: Denmark | collected 2008
AATTTTTGAGTGAAATGTGTAAAGCTATATTGACAATATCAAAGGCATGCCCGAAGATGAGGTTCACGAACAGCGGCTCAAACACATAAAACCGATTCTGGAGCGTTATTGGGAGCATCTCGGAAGTATTTCGGCAGTCGGCGGTTCGAACCTCGACAAGGCTGTGAATTACTCGCTGAACAACCGCAGAGAACTTGAAATGTTCCTGCTTGACCCGTTCATGCCCTGGGATAAGCATCCCAGTTTCTGCAAATAAATTTTCACCCTCTGCTTTCTACGGCAGAGGGTGATTTGTTATGACGCAGGGTGGTTTGGCGGATACAGATAATCGATGCTGTACCAATGCTCACTAAAGTTCGAAAGCAATTTCTGAAAGAAGTAATCAAGGCAAGAAATGAAATAATTATAAATCACTCTTGCATTTAGCTAAATGCTTTAACATTTTATGTCAGATGATTACAAATTCAATTGACCCAGTCAGCCAGTCAAAGAAAACAGATTTTGACCACGATTTCAAGTCGCGGTCAATTCTTTTATGTGTGACAAAACACCTGATTTTTCACGATTCAGGTGCGCAGATTTTCGCACACATCTTGTAAGTGTCTCAGCAGCACAGACTCACAATCTGACAAAAACAGGAAACAATTTTCGAGCCGATATGGGAACTATATATCTGCCCAGATGACTTGGACAACATTTGGCAGATGCAGAGGAACTGACTGCTCCGAGAACTTGAAACAGAATTCGGCGGACAGTCAGGCACGGCAAAATCCACATTTGGAACATGATTTTGCTTTGAGTGGACTAAATCCTGCATTGAATGCCGCATAACAAAGCAATTTATAGCACCTAGTGGACTAATAGCCCACTGTTTTTAAGTAGGCTTAGTCCACTGAGTGGACGCTCAATAAACCGCATTGCTATGCGGGTTCACGCCGTTTACCTCAACTGACGTTTCGGAGTACGGCTAAAAATGGGGAAGAGCATAAGAGGCTGTGTGGTCGGCATAGCCGACACCGCTGACTTTCGCGAACGAAAGTCACTTTCTGCGATGCAGAAAGTTCTTACTGACTGTCGGAGCAGTCAGATTTCTGGCAATTATATGGAATTGTTGAAACTGCTCTTTGAAGTCCGCTTCCGCAGAGATTATGGAATGGATTTTTCCGCTGCTTTCGCAGCGGCGGATTTTTTAAAAGTCTTTCAAGACTGAAATTTAACTAAAGGTTTGTCGTCGCAAGGCACCGACCGGTGTGTTATTAAAGGTCTTATAAGACCGGATAATTTTAAGAAAGACAGGTAAATACCAACATGAAAATCTCAGACATCAAATTCAGAAAATCGCTTGAAAGTGGAAATCTTAAAGCAATCGCTTCGCTGACAATTGACGGCTGCATTGCGGTTCATGAACTCAAGGTAATCGAAACTGACCACCTCTTCGTGGCAATGCCGAGCCGCAAGGACGAATTCGGAAACTACCACGACATTGCTCACCCCATCGGCGGAGCGGCACGTCACGAACTTGAAAGCGCGATCATCGGCGCGTACAAGGAATATATCTCGGCTCACGAAACTTCTGAAATTGAAAACTTTACAGCGTAAAATAAAAATGCCTCGTTTATTATGCAAAAAACGGGGCATTTTTGCTTCTTATATGTAGAATTTTCAGCATTAAATTTGTGCATTTTGTTATAAAACAGATGATGCGGATAAAAAACTTCACATATACGTGAATTTTCGGCTCTGCCTGTCACGCGTAAAGTGTCAAAACGAAAAGTTGACAAAATATTTATTGTGTGGAATAATTCCGCCACAGCAAGAAATAAATGCAAAAATGCCGAGGAGGTGCAGCAAATTGACAGATAAAATTTCTTTGGAATACAGCAGTCCCATAACGTGCTCATAGGGTACTCTTTATAAAAAGGACCGCTGTGCGCCAACACAGCGATCCGATGAAACTGGAGCACAAAACCACTAAGAAAAGGCTCCGCCTATATTGTATCATATCTGCGGAATCTTTTCAACTGTTTTATTCGTATACGCCGTAATATTTTAGCTCAGACCTAATATATTATAGCAAGGAACGCATTGAGAAAGGAATGAAGATATGACATACACAGTAACCACAATTTCCCCCGACATACATAATGACCAGCTTCGCCTTGAAGCGGCGCGTCTGGTTTACGAGGAGCTTCTCCGGTACATAAACAGCATGGAAGAGAAATCTGCCTGACTGTGGGAGGGACGTTGAATGACGGCAATATACGCCCGACAGAGTATCGACAAAAAGGACAGCATATCCATTGAAACCCAGATAGAAGCCTGCAAGCGCTGCACCGACGGCGAATTCCGCGTGTATTCAGACAAGGGCTGGAGCGGAAAGAACCTCGACAGACCGCAGTTCCAGCAGCTTCTCAGGGACATAAGATCCGGGGAGATAAGCAAGCTTGTCGTGTACAAGCTAGACAGAATTTCGCGTTCGCTCAACGACTTCTCGAATCTTATGGAAACGTTCAGAAAGTACGGCGTGGAGTTCGCTTCCACTGTCGAAACGTTCGACACCTCGACCGCGATAGGCAGGGCAATGCTTGGCATAATCATGGTCTTTGCGGAACTGGAACGCGAGAATATCCTCCTGCGCGTAAAGGATAACTACTATGCCAGGGGCGAAAAGGGGCTGTACCTCGGCGGAGTGCCGGTGTACGGCTTCGACAAGATTCCCACAAGGCTGGACGGTATAAAGACTTCCGTGCTTGTTCCTAACGGAGATATGGGCACTGTAGAGTACATCTACAGCGCCTACAGGGAAAGTGGCTGCTCCCTCGGTGATATCGTCCGGGCGCTGAACGAGCGCGAGGTTCCCTCACCGGCAGGGACTTTGTGGGACAGCAGCAAGCTTTCGCGCCTGCTGAGAAGCCCGGTGTATGTCCGCGCGGACATGGAGGTCTACCGCTATTTCAAGGAGAAAGGCGCGCGTATTTCCAACCCCGCTGCGGATTTCACGGGGGAACGCGGCTGCTTCCTCTACGGCAAGCGCGGGGCGAACGAGCGAAAGTACACCAACGTGCACGACCATGTGCTGTCGCTGGGGCTTCACGAGGGAGTGATCACGGCTGAACAGTGGCTCGACGTACAGCGCAAGCTTGACGGGAACACGCAGGTGAAAAAGGGCAGGAGCGGGACGTATTCCTGGCTCACCGGGCTGCTGAAATGCGGGAAGTGCGGCTATGCAATGCGCGTCATGGGCGGCAGGTACTTCTACTGCTCCGGCAAGGCGAACCACTCGGTCTGCGAGGGAATAAGCGGCAAGCCGGAGATAGCGGCAGTCGAGCGGGCTGTGTATTCCGAGCTGGTGAAGAAGTTCGACGAGATACGTGGATTACACCCGAACGGAAAGCCGCAGTCCACACCGAAAGCAAACAAGCTGAAAATGCAGCTTGAAACGCTGAATTCCCAGATAGACAACCTCGTTGACAAAATCACGCAGACGACGGAAGCCATCGGAAAGGTGCTTGAAGAGCGGCTCGGCAAACTGATTTCAGAGCGGGACAGCATTCAGTCTGAGCTGGACAAGCTTTGCGGCAGCAAGCCGCGGCAGTCCTATGAAGAGGTAATTCCGCTGCTGGACAGGTTCGCTGAAATGCCGGTGAGCGTCCAGCGGCAGATAGCGGGGGAGTTCATCGGGAAAGTCCTGCTGTGGGAGGACAGGGTGGAGATACAGTGGAAGTTCTGAGAAAGGGCAGACAGCGATGTAAGGCAGGAGCTTGAATGCTCCTGCCTTTTGTGTATTTTAAAAAACCGCTCCTGAAAGCCATCAAACTGGCTCAGGGAGCGGAGATATGTGAGCCGCAATATTCCATTGACATTTTGGAATAAACATAGTATAATAATGATAGTATCAATTATGGAAAGGAGTACGGTATCATGAGTGAAATTAAAATCAGGAAAGTAAAGAACTATTCGGTCAAAGTGATATCTTCCAAATCAGAAAGTGGCTTATCGAGCGCTGATACGGAAATGGACGAAAGAGCAACACAGGCTGTGAGGGCTGCTATACAAAAAGCAAAAATCTGCCAAAAGCCTGTCGCACAGTATGATACTGTTTCCAAGCGCACTTATGTTGAGTATCCGAACGGAGTGAAGCGTTATGTTGAATAGAAAGCCGATGGTACTGGTGCTTGCCGGACCTAACGGTTCAGGAAAAAGCACGATAACACAGTACTTTGAAAAGGTCGGAGAGTATACAAACGCTGATGATGTAGTTGCTGCGACGGGAATGAGCAACCAGGAAGCCGCAGAGTTCGTTGACAAAAAGAGATATCATTCAATTGAAATGAAACAGGATTTTACGTTTGAAACGGTTTTGTCCTCTCACTATAAATTGGATATTCTCAGGGAAGCCAAAAAAGAAGGATATTTCATAAAGTGCATTTTCGTTCTGACTGTTGACCCGCTTGTCAATGTTGCAAGAGTGGAAGCAAGAGTTGCAGCCGGTGGGCATGGAGTTTGTAAGGATCTGATCATAAAACGGTATTACAAATCGCTTGCAAATATAAAGGAACTGATGAATTTATGCGATATTCTTCATGTCTACGACAATACAGTTAATCCTGTCAGAATCATAAGAAAGCACAAGGAAGATGTTTCTGTTTTCCCGAATGAGCTGTGGACAGAGGACATGATTTTAAACCTACTTTAAACGTTTAGAATAATAAAAAACCGCTCCCCAAGCCGCGAACTGGCTCAGGGAGCGGTTTTCCATCTATATCGAGCGGTTCAACGTCCCACTGGATAACGTTCATGCCCATGCCCTGCACGGTGGTTATCAGCGAGTTGTCGTATTCGCCGTAGGGCGCGCGGTAAAGGGTGGGTTCCCTGCCGGTGATGTCCTTTATCTTCAGCGAAGCAGCCTTTGTGTCGGAGATAAGCTCGTTTACATTCGCGCCCTTTACGTGCGGGTGCTGGTCGGAGTGGTTCTGTATCTCGTGCCCGGCGTCCGCAAACATTTTAACGTCCTCGGGGTATCTGTCGCACCAGTCCCCGGTGACAAAGAAAGTCGCGCGGGCGTCGTATTCGTCCAGAGTGTCGATGAGCTCCTGCGTGTTCGAGTTTTCCCAGGCGACATCGAACGTCAGGGAGATTTTTTTGTCCCCGCGTTCGACGCAGTATATCGGCAGCAGCCTTTCGGTCGCCTGGGTGCCTACCGATGTCAGCACCGCGCCTATTCCCACCGCGACTGCTGCTGCAGTCAGTGCGCCTGCAAGGGTCAGCCGTTTTATCTTCTTTTTTGTAAGTGTTATCATTCGCATGATATGCCCTCCTATAGCTTGTTTTTGTATGAGATTATGCCGCGCGCGGGACAAATATTACAGAGAAACACTGAATAAAACAAAATCGGTTCGTTCAGGCGAGCGTACCTTTAATCAGTCGTTTCAAGATATTCTATGAATTTCGCGTACGGGTAAAATTTCCTGCACAAAATCGCAAAAAACATTTGACAAATCGCAAAAAATATGTAACAATATAATAGGAGAATATTTCTTGCGAAACCGCGTCAGGGGAATGGCGCCAAACTGATTTCGCACAGGCACGACGACATTGGAGTGATAACATGACTTTTTTTAAGAGAGCGGCAGCGGCGGCGTTATGCGCGGTCATGCTGGCAGGGACTACCCTTTCGGCATTTGCGGAGGGTGGAGCCAGCCTTGCGGTTGACCCAAGCACTGAAACGTCTGTCATTGACCCGGGGAGTTCCGACAGCGGAGAAACCACCGTCATCGACACCGGTAATACCACCGAAACCACCATCGTTGACCCCGACGAGGGCGACAACGAGAAGAACAAAAGCGGCAGCGGGCTGGACGTTGCGGACGAGCAGTACACGGAGATCGACATAAGCACGTACACCCAGTGGGACGGCAAGACGAAGATGGTTTCCGGCACGAACTACTACATAGACGGAAAGTTAGCCCCCAGGGGGAATTTCACAGTGCCCAAGGAAAGCCGTCTGATAATCAGGAACGGCGCTCAGCTTGTGATTTACAAGAACCGCACGTTCAACGTGCGCGGCATAATCACCATCGAGCCGGAAGCGGAACTGATGAACTCCGGCACGCTGACTATTTATGAAAAAGGCGGCGTTGAGAACTACGGTTCCTTTAAGGGGAGCGTCAGCAGCACCGTCAAGGCGGCGGGCGACCTTATAAACCGCAGCACTGGCAATATAGCAGTCTCCGGCATTGTGAACATCTACAAGACCGGTATTCTGCTGAATTACGGTGAGACCACATTCACCACAAGTTCAAAAGTCAAGGTCACGGGCGACTTTCAGACCCCGGAAACGGGACGTCTTATCTGCGGCGGTTACTTTGCGGTGACGATAAATGGCCGTACTACCCAGGCAGGTTACTTCTCGCTGACGGGAAACCTCGTAAACAGCGGTGTTTTCGTGTTTGAGCGCACGGTGCGCTATTACAAGTCCAAGGCTGCGAAGTTCTCGGTTTCCAAGAGCAGCAGGCTGATAGATTACCGTCACAGGGACCCGTCCACGCCGATACCCGATGGCGACGGCAGCGAGGAGGACGTAACCGACGAGGGAATAAAGGGCATTGATGTTTCCTATGCGCAGGGCGCTGTTGACTGGGCTAAGGTCAAGGCTTCCGGCGTGGGATTTGCGATGCTGCGCTCGTCGAGAGGTCCCGTGAGCGACACGCGCCCGTCTGCCGAGGACACCACGTTCCAGTATAACGTGACGGAGGCAACAAAGGCAGGGCTTAACGTCGGCGTATATCACTACCTTTATGCGCATACAGTTTCCGACGCGAAGAAGGAAGCCAAGTTCTTTGTCAAGACCATTTCTCCTTACAAGATAACCTACCCGGTGGTTCTGGATATAGAAGAACAGAGCCAGGCGCGGCTGGGCAAAAATACGGTCACAAAGATCGTCAAGGCATTCCTGGACGAAGTGAATGCAGCGGGGTATTACGCGATGCTGTATTCCAACAAGACCTGGCTGACGCAGTATCTCGACATGTCGCAGCTTTCCGGATATGAGGTCTGGCTGGCGCAGTGGAATACAGTCCCCACATACAAGGGTGAATTCGGAATGTGGCAGTACAGCTGCAAGGGTATCGTATCGGGTATCGACGGCTATGTTGACCTGAACCTCTCATACAAGAATTACGCAAAGATAATCAGAAAGGGCGGCTACAACCACCTGAGTTAATAAAATCCCCCATGGCGACATGGGGGATTTTTGCTATTACAAATAAACAGGGGCTTATTCAGCCCCTGTCAAGTTTGTTGAAAAAGTCGTTTTTGCCCGCGAAGCGGGCTTTTGAAATCCGTTTTTTGCCTCGGGTCTCCCGAGGCAAAAAACACTTCTATCCGCGCAAGTGTGCGGTTTGTCGGCATAGGCGACAAACCGTGCGCGCGGCGCGGATGTTCGGCGGAAAAGTCACTTTAGTGACTTTTTCGACGGTCTCACAGGGGCTTATTCAGCCCCTGTAAGTTTATCAATCCGGAAGAATATACTTCTTTGAGTAGTCGTTGAACTCGTCCATGAATTCGGAGCGGTCGAGTTTTTTCAGCTCGTTCATATATTCGTGGGTGTCCATGCTGTTGTCGTTTATCTGTATGAGGTACACCGCGATGTTGGAGCAGTGGTCGGATACGCGTTCGAAATTCGTCAGAAGATCCTGCAGGATAAAGCCAAGCTCTATCGTACACTTGCCGGAGCGCAGACGCTCGATGTGACGGGACTTAAGCTCGTTGCGCAGCTGGTCGATAACGTCCTCAAGAGGCTCGACGCACTTTGCAAGGCTGACGTCCGCAGTCATGAACGACTTGATGGACATATCCAGTATTTCGTTGACTGCCTTTATCATTATCTTGAGTTCATTGACAGCCTGGTCGGAGAACTTTATCTTCTTTTTGTGCATTTCCTCAGCGGCTTCAACTATGTTCACCGCGTGGTCGGAAATACGCTCCAGGTCGCCTATCGTGTGCAGCATCATCGAAACCACCTTGCTGTCGGTTTCGGAGAGATCCTTGGAGCTTATCTTCAGGATATACGAGCCTATCTTGTCTTCGTAGAGGTCTATCGAATTCTCGTTTTCTATGACCTCGGTGCACTTTTTCTGGTCGTATTCCATTACGATGTCAAGGGAAGTTTTCAGTGTTTCCAGGGTGAGTTCAGCCATTCTGATGCTGACGTTGCGGCACTGCTCGATCGCAACGGAAGGGGTCTTTAACAGTCGCTCGTCCAGCATGGGAGCGTCCTGCTTCTTCTCGCCGGGCTTGTCGCGGACCGTAAGACATGCAAGCTTCTCCAGCTGCTTTGTGAACGGCAGGAACAGCGCTGTAGTCAGCACGTTGAAGCCGGTGTGAATGACCGCAATGCCGACCGCATTCAGCGACTCTTCCATGAACGGAAGATTTATGAATGCGTTTATTAGATAGAATACCGAAAGGAACAGCACCGTTCCTATCACGTTAAAGTATAGGTGAACGACTGCGACGCGCTTGGCTGGCTTGTTTGCGCCGATGGAAGAGATGAGCGCAGTCACGCAGGAGCCGATGTTCTGACCGAGCAGCAGCGGCAGCGCGATGGAATAAGTCACCTTGCCGGTGGAGATCGCGATGGACTGCAGAATGCCGATGGAAGCGGACGAGGACTGCAGCACGGCAGTCAGCACTGCGCCCGCGATAACGCCGAGTATCGGGTTGGAGAACATCATCAGTATATTGCAGAACGTTTCATTCTGCTCAAGGCTTGCAGTCGCTGCGGACATGGAGTTCATGCCGAACATCAGCACCGCGAAGCCTGCAAGTATCATACCGATAGTCTTTTTCCTGTCGGATTTCGTGAACATTATCAGAAACACGCCGATGGCCGCAAGCACAGGCGTGAACGTTGTCGGTTTAAGAATATTGAGTATGCTGAATCCTTCAGAACCGTCTATTGACTGTAAACTCAGCAGCCAGCTGGTGGCTGTGGTGCCTATATTGGCGCCCATGATAACGCCGATGGCCTGCGACAGCTTCATCAGACCGGAGTTAACAAAGCCGATTATCATGACGGTGGTGGCTGCCGACGACTGAATCACTGCAGTGATTATCGCACCGAGAACGACTCCCTTTATCGGGCGCGAAGTCGCTTTTTCAAGCCAGTGTTCGAGCTTGCCGCCCGCGAGCTTTTCAAGGCCTGCGCTGAGCGTGTGCATTCCGAAAAGGAACAGGGCTATTCCACCAAGGAGGTTCAGTACATCATAGACACTCATTTCAATTCTCCTGTTTGCGACGATCTTTCTTTATCGTTCGGATTTAACATTGTTTTTTCCCATACATTATAATTATACATGATTTTTCGGTAATTGTACAGAGGTTTATCGAAAATTTTAAAAATATTTGTTTTTTTGTTGATAAAGCACAAATACCACACTTATGCATTGATTTTATTTCCGGTATGTGTAAGTTTTTCTGGAATAAATGGAAATAAACTGGCTAAACTATGGTTGAACCGCAGGAAGCCCCACCGCGCCAGGCGTTCCCGGAATAGTAAAAAATCGCCCTGAAAAGAAAGGAAAAATAACCATGAGAAAAGACAGGAACAAGAAGTCGTTCAACACCAAGGCATTCGCTGCCGCTGCGATACTCGGGGGAGCCGCCATCGCTGCAGCGTCCTATGCCGCGTACAACCGCACCATGAGCGGGCTAACCCCCACGACCAGCAGCGAAAGTCAGAATACCTGGGTATTCAGCGCGCCTGAAAGCTCCCCGGTGGACGCCAGCAAGCCCGGCGTGCAGCGCGAGGAAACCACCACTGCCGCTTCCGAGGCTGAGGCAGCGGTTATTCCCACCGAGGATGCGGAAGAAGTCAACAAGCCCGTGAAGAGCGAAGCAAGGAATATCATGCCGGTAGAGGGGGAGGTTTCCCACCCGTTCAGCAACGGTGAACTCGTGAAATCAGAGACCCTCGGCGTGTGGAAGACCCACGACGGCTGCGATATTCTCTGTGCGCTGGGTACTGACGTGCGTTCCATGTCCGCGGGTACAGTCACCGAGATAAAGGACGACCCGCTGTGGGGAATAACCGTCGTGATCGACCAGGACAACGGGCTGACTGTGGAATACTGCGGGCTGTCTAAGGAACTTGAGGTAAAGACCGGGCAGCAGGTGAACGAGGGCGCAGTCATCGGCAAGACTTCCGACACCTGTCAGTGCGAGATAGTCCAGCAGCCGCACCTCCACCTTGGGGTCAAGCAGGGTGGAAAGTGGATAGACCCCATGTCGGTGATAAACGGTTGACAAATCCCGCGATTTCCTTTATAATAGGAATGCACCCGAAATACGGGTGCATTCTTGATATGGAGGAATTGCGATGAAGGTAGTTATACAGCGCTGCGAGAATGCTTCCGTCAGCGTTGACGGAAAGACAGTGGGACAGATAGGCAGGGGATACATGGTGCTTCTCGGCATAGGGCAGGAGGACACCAAAGCGGAATGCGACCGTCTTGCGGCAAAGATGATAGGTCTGCGGATATTCTCGGACGAGAACGGAAAGACAAACCTTTCTCTCAGCGACGTTGGCGGTTCGCTGCTGATAATTTCGCAGTTCACGCTGTATGCGGACACCCGCAAGGGGCACCGTCCGAACTTCCTCATGGCAAAGGAACCCCGCGAGGCTGAGCGGCTGTACGAGTATTTCGTCGGGGTGTGCCGTAAGTCCGTAGCTAACGTGCAGACCGGTGAGTTCGGCGCGGATATGAAAGTAAGCCTGGTGAACGACGGGCCGTTCACGATCATACTTGAATAAGGGAATTCCCCTCCGGAGCGGAGGGGAACTTCTTTATGCGTTCTTGTAGCAGCAGCTGAAATTCGTGAACTCAGCGGTGCCGTTGACTGCAAAAAGCCCCGTCATTACGCCGGTGAAGCCCTCTGCGACCTCGCTGGAAAGGTACTTTGTGCTGCCGTAGCCGAGCTGCGTTTCCTTTCCATCCTGCGCGACGAAGAAGCTGTAGCCGAAGCAGTCTGCACGAATGATGAGCTGTGCGGAATTTCCGGTTATCGCAATGGAATTCTGACGGTGCTTTATGCCGCCGATATTCAGCATGAGCACTGCGCTGCAGCCGGTTTCATTCTGTTCAAGAAGAATGTCGTAGTGCTCGTTTTCGGTGATGAGCACGGTGAGTCCGCCAATGCCACCGTCAACGCGCACGTCCGACTTCATCTCCATGTGGAATTCGCGCTGGCGCATTGCCACAAACGTGGGGGAGTCCACGTTGTCGAGGGTGACGGCAGTTCCGTGCAGGACTGCCTTTTCGTCGGAAAGCTCGTAGTTTTCCATGTGCGGGTGGCGCATGAAGCACCATTCAACGTCCCAGCGGGTGTTTGCAAAGGTGAATTCACGCTGGGGCTTCTGCTCGAAATCGCCCTTGATCTCGTAGAATTCATCGGTGGTGCCGTCGTTTCCGCAGGTGAACCAGCCGTCCGCGCCGAACTGCACCGGCGTGAGGAACACCTCTCTGCCCAGGTGGTGATAGGGACGCCAGATGTGCTGCTGACGGAAGCCCAGCGACAGCACGTGCCAGTCGCCGTGCTTATCACAAATAAGGTCGCCGTGGCCGATACCCTGGATTATGAAAGGCGCCTTGTTGCGGTTGGTGAGCACGGGGTTGCGCGGGTTTCCCTCAAACGGACCCCACACGGAATTCGCGCGGGCGCAGGTTATCATGTGGCCGTATTCCGTGCCGCCCTCGGCTGCCATGAGGTAGTATGTTCCGTTTATCTTGTATAGGTGCGGGCTTTCAAGGTAGCGCCCACCGGAGCCCTGCCATATGCAGCGGCTGGGGGAAAGCTTCTTTCCGGTGGCAATGTCTATCTCGCACTGCACCACGCCTCCCACGCCGTTATCATCGGCGCCGTTGCTCATGAAGTAAACATGACCGTCCTCTTCAAACAGCGACGGGTCTATTCCACCCTGGTCCACGTATATCGGCTCGGACCACTCACCGTGGATATCGTCCGTCCAGACGTAGAAATTCTGGTGGGTGGTGTCGTTGGTGGTCACCATGTAAAATCTGCCGTTGACACAGCGGATAGTCGGCGCAAACACTCCACCGGAGCTGTTTATCTTGTCCAGCATGACCTGGCTCTTTCTGGTGAGCACGTAGCCTATCTGCTTCCAGTTGACGAGGTCGCCGCTTTCAAACAGCGGCACTCCGGGGAAGTACTGAAACGAGCTGCACACGAGGTAGTATTTACCGTTGCTCTCGCATACGCTGGGGTCGGGGTAAAATCCGGATACGACGGGGTTCTGATATTTCATTGAGGTAATCCTTTCTGATTTATTATATACTTATCATTGTATCACATTACGCAGCGATATGCAACAGGTTGCCGGACAAATACTAGCATAAAAAGGACAAAAACGCTCCCGTTTGATGGAGAGCGTCGAGACCTTCGAAACTATCTCCTGGCTTGGCTAAGCCAAGCCCACCCTGCGCGCGTAAGGCATAGGGCGTAGCCGTTGCTTTGCGTAAGACCGCAGGTCGTCGCTCGGACACTTGCTGGGATAGAAGTGTTTTTGCCACGGCATACCTGAGCCAAAAACGGATTTTAAAAGCCCGCTTCGCGGGCAAAATCGATTTTTTCGACAGACTGGATATGCGCAATTATGTACGCCGCGTCACACGGTCATTTCTGATTTCTTCATGCTGAGAATGTGATTCTTCACGCGGGTTTCTATCTCTTCCCTGGTGAAGTAGTCAAGTATCATCGTACCGCCGAGGATATTCAGATACTTTGAAGCTTCCTGGTAGATGAGCTTGCGCTCCTTTCCGGTGCAGGCGGTATTCCGCTCCAGGTCGTTCAGCGCACTGAGAAGCCCGAGCGCAACGGGTCTGCTGCTCATGTAATTACTCGAAAATAAGATAAGGGTCTTTCTTGAAAAATCATCTTCGAAATAGTGAGTAAGCTCGAACGGGTCTTTGCGGTCCGGGTCGTAGGTCAGCCGACCTACCCACCACAGCTTAGCCAGAGTGTTGGTTATCAGCGAACGCCGTCTGCCCTGACCGTAAAAATATCTCGACAGCACGTCCTCTTTGGTTATCTTCTTTGACGAGGAAGCCTCCCAGCGCTTGTTCACGAACTCCCACATATCGCCGTGGCACATTCCCGCCCACAGCCGCTCGTCGGAAGCCTGGGTATCCGTTATGTTCATCATGGCTGAATACAGCGTGATGACATTCTGCACGTCAGCCTTTCCCTGTTCCTTTTCGGTGCATACAAGGCTGATATCTCCGACGGTGGTCATAAATTCTCCGAAAGGCTCTTCATCGCCGAAAAATTCGTATATCCAGTCGTTGACCGGCAGGCGATACTTCTCAAGGTTGCCCTCGACGTTCGCACGCAGGGAAGCCAGTGCGTCGTATTTCAGAAAATGCAGCTTCATTGTTCGTCCTCCACGCTGTCGCCAAGCTGTGCGAGAGCAGTTATCGCCTTGTTTACCGGAAGCTCCAGCAGCTTCTGCGCCAGCTCGAATGATTCATAGGTGTCAAGCGTGGTCTGATCCAGCTTCAGCCCCTGCGCGGAGAGCGTCCTGCGTATCGCCCTGAACCAGCGCCGCTGTTCGAAATCCTCCGTGCCGCTGCGCTTAAGCGTTTCGAACACATATATCAGCGCCGGCAGAATAAGTATCGAATGGAACACCGGCAGATACGCCGGGGAATCGGACATCACGCGGTAATTGCTGAAGCTTTCCGCGCACAGCGTGATGGCGATTTTTTCCCCGTCAAGGTCTATTTTCATGCTTTCATCTGAATCCATCGCGCTCCTGCATATTGAGAAAATGGACGGCACCTTTGCCAGCTCGTCGGTCTCCTTGATTATGTCAACGCTGCACTGACCGCCGACCGCAAGTATCCCGCCGCGCTCGATATCAAAGCTGATGTCGCTGTAGTCCGCGTTGAATGCCGGATTGGTGTATCCGCGTATGTCGTGCTTTGCGACTATGAACGCGCACACTGACACCTTTCCGTTGAGCCGGCTTTCCACGATGTGCCGCGAACAGCTTTCAGAGGAGCATCTGATTATCTCCCGGAATGCGGTGTACGGACACTCTATATGTATCACGAACTCAGCCTGCCCCTCGCTGATAAGCTGCTGCAGCGTGCTGTCCTGCAAATTCAGCGCAAAGTCAAACACGACCTCCCGCGGGCCTTTGCTGATGTTCGGCGTGAATGTAAAGCTGCTGCCGGTGTAGTCGTCGTTCGCCGAGGACAGCACCGGATAAGGGTACAGCTTAGATCTGATATCCATACAGCTTCACCTCCATCGAGCTTTGCTCCGCGTAGTCAATAGTGAAATCCACCGACAGCCGCTGACCTGCGGAAAAGCTTCCGAGAATTATTTCGTTGTCCTGGCAGGACAGCTTTTTCCCGCTGCTGGCAAGGAACGAATCCCGCACCCTGACGTCAACGGCGCTCTGCTCTCCCGAAAGCTGGAACTGTAAATATCCCCACTGTGCGCTCTTTGACGGCGTGAATATCAGCCGGTACCGGTGCTGTCTGGGGTCGGTCATGAACAGCCTTACACGCATGATGCGCATTTCAATTTTCTTTTTGACGACAGAATCGCTAAACGGGTCCTCAACGCCGACCTGATAAATATTGGCGCCCTCGCCGTTCGTGCCTTCACTGTCCCCTTCGCCGCCGCCGAAACCGCCTCCCGGCTCGGAATCATTCCCGCCGTCGTCCATGTTCTTGCCGCCGGCGCCGCCGCTGCTTTCACCTTCGGCAATGCCTTTGCCGTCGTCAGCAGGGGAACCATCGGAATCCGCATAGTTTTCCGAGCCTTTCTGTCCTGTCTGGATATCCGACATGGCAACGTCAAAATCTTTGGTGACGCTGCTTATGGTCTCGGTTTTATCGCCGCCGTCGGATACGCCCTCGTCGTCCGGCAGGAATTCTCCCATTCCCTCTGCGTCAACCTCCTCGAGAGTGGTCTGCATTCCGTACTGCTGCACTATCTCCTTCAGCCGCCTGGACAGAGCCTGTTTATTTTTCTTCGCGGTGGAAGGTTCGCTGTGGCGCTCTGGCTCCCATGCGTCATGCTGGGGATTCTCCATCTCCCTGAAATACGCGTTTATCTTTTCGTCTTTAAGGATACAAACTCCTGCGAAGAATATAGTTCCAGAAATACGATTCTGGTCGAATATCTTCATTCCGCTGCTGCGGCTCATGAGTATCTTGCGGTGCAGGTCCTTCTGAATGAGAAGATGCAGCTCTATCGTGCCCAGATCCTGAAAGCGCTCGCTTATTACTACAGCCTTGTCGGATGTCATCGCCTGATAATAGTTGAACACTTCCGGAATGACCTCGCGGTATTTTTCCACGAGCGCCGGGAGGGTCTCAGAAGATATCTCGGTATCGCCCACGCTTACCACCAGATCGTTCTGGAAAACGGATATCAGAAATTCCGAAAGCACCGACCTGATGATATCGTCCTGCCAGTTCTTCCCCTCGGAGAACGCGGCGATGAACACATCTGTGCCGCTTGTCCGGCGGCGGAATTTACGATCGAGGGATATGCACTCCGGTATGGCTGCATTTTTTCTGGTTTCGCCGTAGAACCCCATGCCGGTGGTCATGCTGTCCGAGTCCAGACCTAGGAAGTTTTTCTGCCGGAAGGAGACCAGCCGTGCAACTCCCTGGAACGCTTTCAGCCCTTTGTTGTCCAGCGTTGAGTAGAAAACGGTGCGGAAGTCCGAGCAGGCGAACGGAGCAGATTTCCCGATGCCGAAGCTGCCGCCGGACGAGCCGCCCTTCGACGAAACTCCGGAAGCCTTTACAAGATTCTGCCACGGGGAGTTATATTCCTTGTCCGAACCGGTAAGTCCGGTGGTGTTGAAGTCGCTTATGCGAAGCATGGGTATCTTATCAGATTCAGAACGTTTCAGCGCCCTGGTGAAGAAATCCACGGTTTTCTTGTTGCCCTGCTCCTTCCAGAAGCTGCGGCAGGATTTAAAAGCGTCCCTGAGAGAATCGAACTGCTTTATATCGCCGGGCGATATGTATGACAGAGAAAATTCGACCCTGACCGGCTTGCCGGGATCCAGTCTTGCGTCAAGCGAGTTCTGGCATATCTCCCTTGCGAGGGAACGGCAGGGCGAGCCTTTGAAAGTCTCTATCCCGGCTTCTCCGATACCGCTCAGCGTGCCGAAATTGTTGCCGGGAAAGTTCCAGTCGATGCTCATTATCTCAACTCCTGACATAAATGGTGTGCTTATATTTTAACACATAATATACTATAATTCAATATATTTTTGCAAAAATAGCAGGGTTCTGTGTGAAAACTTCAGGCGGCCTGAGGCAATACCGCACAAAGGTTGTACGCGTATTGCCCTAGGAATGGGAAAAGCCCGAAAACAAAAGTAAACTCGCTCAGAAAGACATAGAAGCAGACTGTACGGCTCTACCCCAAATCTGTATAAACCACAAATGTGCATTAAGTGAAATCGGTAAGCTCAGGGAACATTTTGATGAGTCCAGGGCTTATTCGTAGTAACACAAATCAATTGAGTTGTCAATAGGAGTTGAAATTTCATGGTTCCTCTTTTCCGGCATTTCGGTCATCTTAATTATCTCATATTCCACCTGCAGATCTGATTTCTCTAAAGCTGGCATAACAAAAATCCTCCCCGAAAATCGGAGAGGATTTAAAAAGTTCTCTGATAAAGACCAATTTGATAACCCGATTGCCACAAACCGCTTCGCAAAGCTGTTTGTAAGGACTTTGATTATCTCTTGGAGAACCTCGGACGGCTGTGTAATGCGGATTAGTTGCGGGAGTGTTAGTTGCTTGTTAGTTCTTTATTGCAGGTGTTGAGGGCGCATGATGTTTTAATGAAAGAATCCGGCAGGAGCTTATACCTGTACACGACTGCATTATCGTCAGTATCATTCATCTGTGATTTAATCGTGTCAGCCATGCTGTTGATATATTCCTTTAACTTGGACTGATTTATCTCTTTCATCATTGCAATAAACGGACGATCTTCTTCTCCGATAAACTCTGCACCCATTTTTTCAAAGACGTGCCGGCTATGCGGATTATTCGACATTATCTTTATCAGAAAATAATCAACGCTATGCTCCGCACAAACTTTCTGAACAAGAAGTCTGACCGCCTTTGCAGCTATCCCCTTATTTCTCTTGCTTTCCAGCAGATCAATGCCTATTTCCGGAGTGGTACTCCGAAAGTTCTGCAGTTCAATACAGCCGCAGTATTCACCGTTTTCCTCATATATCGAAAAAAGTATGTCTTTATCTCGCCTTATCGCCGCATTCCACATAATATCTTTGGTTGCCGGATTTAAAAAAAGAGTATTATCTCCGTTGACCTGACGTTTCAGTTCAACATGATTATCCCTGTCGATATCAGACAGCGGATATAATATATAGCCCTCTCCGGCAGCATATATTTCCTTGTTCATATTTTTCCCCTCATTATTCACAAGTCATTCTCCTCTCAAAAATCAAGGCTGTCCTGATCAAGCAGGAAATCGTACACTCCGATAACCAGAATACCATCGTCTGTATAGGTGGGCGCAGGAGCGTCCTTTACCACAATTATCTTCTTGAAAGAATCGTCTATGCGCAGCAGGGAGTTGGATTCCTGCTGCATTTTTTCTCTGTCCGGAATCGAAAATGCAGACTGAACATAATACCGCTTTGAGCCTTTATTGCACACGAAATCAACTTCAAGCTGCTTGCGCACCAGCTTGTCATTCTTGTCTTTCTGGCTTACCGTTACTATTCCCACATCAACATTGAGATCTCTTGCAAGAAGCTCGTTGTATATGATGTTTTCCATCGTGTGGTTTTCTTCGATCTGCCGGAAATTTATGCGTGCATTCCGCAGCCCCACATCGCTGAAATAATACTTCTGCGGAGTGTCTATATACTTGCGCCCCTTGATGTCATATCTGGTTGCTCTGCTCACAATAAAAGCGTCGCAAAGGTAATCAAGGTAGCTCTTGATAGTGTTGGAGCTTATGGTTTTGTTCTTTCTGCTCTTGAAAGTATCGGTGAGCTTTTTCGGGTTTGTGAGCGAGCCTATTCCGGACGCAAGAATGTCTATAAGCTCCTCGAATTCTTCCTTGTTCTTGATACTGTGCCTGCCGACAATATCGTTTATATAGGTTTCCTGAAACAGCATTTTCAGCAGCTCTATTTTCTGTTCCGGAGTTGGAAGCAGAACAACAGGAGGAAGTCCTCCATACAGGACATACTCTTTCCAGCCATCGTACTTGTTTCCGTCATACACGGACATGAATTCCGCAAAGGAAAGCGGTTGTATGTGAAGCTCGTCGCCCCGCCCGCGGAACTCCGTTATTATGTCCTTTGAGAGAAAGCGTGCGTTGCTTCCGGTAACGTAAACGTCTACGTTCTTTATCCTCATAAGTCCGTTCAGGACGGATTCAAACTCGCCAAGGAGCTGCACTTCGTCAAGCATGACATAGTACATCTTATCGTCAATGAGCTGCTCCTTTATGAACGGATAAAGCACCTCCGGGTCGCGGTATTTCTTGTTTTCAAAGCTGTCAAAGGCAAGCTCGATTATGTGACTCTCGTCAACTCCGCTTTCCAGAAGGTGATTTCTGAAAAGAGAAAACAATAGATACGACTTCCCGCATCGGCGGATTCCGGTGATGACCTTTATCAAGCCGTTGTGCTTTTTCATTATCAGCTTGTTCAGGTAATGATCGCGTTTTATTTCCATGGCGTGTGCTCCTGCTGAATTTTTTTGCATATTGTTGAGAGAATTTTCATTTGGTTAATTTTATTATACTCTCTTTTTCAGGAATAGTCAATAATATTATTGAAAATTTTGTAATCAATATGCAAAAATATTCAGTGCACTATTGCGTTATATCATGTAATATCAGAGTATTCAGAGAAAGCGATGGATATCACCGTATTAACAATTTATGTAAATAAAATATACGTAATATACTTATAGTGTTTTTTAACAAACTTTTTCTGGAAGCTTTGAATAGTTGTTTTCAAAAAGCATCTATGATAAAAATCTTTTTATTTTAAAAAGTCAATAGGCATTTTGCACAAAATTAAAAATAAGCTATTGTAACTTGGCTTATAATATGATAAAATATATAATGTGTTTTTATGTCATATTCACAGAAAGGGTTGACTTTTTATGGCTGAAAGTAAAATAATTTCTATTCCTGACGGAAAGATATGCGACTATATTGATGGAAAGTTCAGAAATGATACTCCCGAAGAATATGTCAGACAAACAATCGAAAAGAGATTAATTAAAGAGCACAAATATTCTCCATCCCAAGTTAGAATTGAATATACCCTACAGCTCGGCTCAAGAAAACCACGTGCTGATATTGTTGTTTTTGATAAGGAATGTACGGATTTCAAACAGGAAAACATTCGTATTATTATTGAATGCAAAAAGGAAACGGTGGAAGCTAGAAATGCCAAGGAAGGTATCGATCAGCTTAAATCTTATATGTCTGCCTGCTCAAATTGTGAGTGGGGAATGTGGACTAATGGAAAACAAAAAGAAGTATTCAGAAAATATAAAAACGATAAAGGGCAGATTTGCTTCATGGAGTATAACGATATTCCATCCGCAGATGGAGATCTTGACGATATAAATCGCCCTAAGAGGAATTCACTTAAAAACGCTTATGATGATAATTTACTTTTTGTATTCAAAACTTGCCATAATCATATTCATGTAAACGATGGATTGCAGAAGCAACCTGCATTCTTTGAATTATTAAAAGTGATTTTCTGCAAAATCCAAGATGAGCGAAATATTTCTGCCCCTTTAGAGTTCTATACAACCTCTGAAGAACGTTCAAATCCCGACGGACAACTTACTGTAAAGAAACGCATCAGCAAGATTTTTGAGGATGTTAAGAAAAAGTATGGCAAGATTTTTGATTCAAACGATGAAATAAAGCTTTCTCCAAGAAGCCTTGCATATATTGTAAGCGAATTGCAGAAATACAGCTTGCTTAACACAAATATAGATATAAAGGGCAAAGCATACGAGGAAATTGTTGGTGCTAATCTTCGTGGCGATCGTGGTGAATTTTTTACTCCTAGAAATGTCATGAAAATGACCGTGGAAATGATAAACCCTCAGATAGACGAAAAAGTTCTTGACAGCTCTTGCGGTACAGGTGGCTTTCTCGTTACAGCTATGACTCATGTAATATCTCAGCTTGAATCTGAGTTTTCTAAGCAAATAGAGCTTCCTCGCGAAAAATGGGATTCAGATTCGAACAAGGCGTTCTTGGACAGAATTTCTGAAATGGCTGCTTCTAATTTCTTCGGATTTGATATTAACCCCGACCTTGTTAAAGCCACAAAGATGAACATGGTTATGAACAATGACGGAAGTGGCAATATATTGCAAACGAATTCCTTGTTGCCTCCTCATGAGTGGACAGATGAGTTTCGGACAAAGCTGGCAGAAGCTCTTGGTATAAAGAAAGAAGAAATTAGAAATCACACTACGTTGGGATATTTTGATGTGATTGTTACAAATCCTCCTTTTGGAAGTAAGATTCCGATAAAGGATAAGAATATACTTGAACAGTTTGAGCTTGCTCATATCTGGGAGTGTAATAAGGAAACAAACGTATGGACTATGACAGAACGGTTACAGTCTTCTGTTCCTCCTGAGATTCTGTTTATTGAGCGCTGCACTCAACTCCTTGTTCCTGGTGGAAGAATGGGTATAGTATTGCCAGATTCAATTCTTGGTTCTCCTGGATTGGGTTATATCAGAGAGTGGCTAATTAAGAATCATAGAATCGTTGCCAGCATTGACCTTCATGCCGACACTTTTCAGCCCCGAAACGGAACTCAAACTTCTGTTCTTTTTCTTCAGAAGAAAACTCAAGAGCAGAAGGACAAAGAAGAGAAAAGCGGAACAATGGCTGATTACAATATTTTTATGGCAATGGTTGAAAAGATAGGGCACGACAAAAGAGGTACTCCAATCTTTAAACGGGATAAAGAAGGCAACGAAATACTTATTCCTGAAAAGAATAATACTTTCGTCATGGATCAGACAGCTGACGGAAATACAACATTTGCTCAAATGCGCAAGACTAAGATAGAGGACGATCAGACGCTTGACGTCCCTGCTATATTTGCTGAATGGAAGAACCAGGAGGGATTAACGTGGTAGACAATTTGGCGAGAGCCAGTTATTCTGATGAGCAAAAACCTTCTGTTGAGGTAAATGAATCGCCAATAAAATGGTGTTCTGTTTCTCTATCCGAGATAGTTCAACGTGGTAAACGGCTTGAAGCAAGTGTGTTTGATGTTGAAGCCAAGCACGCTTGGGAGCTTATAAATGTTAATAAGTACGGCGTTGTTACAATTGGTGGTGAAGAAGGACTAGCGACCGCCTACACTTGTGGAAGATTTAAGCGTATTTGGGTAAAAAAATCAGATTATCCTATATATCAGCCTTCATCAATTGTTGATTTATATCCCACACCTGATGGTTATATTTCCAAGAAGACCAAAGTCAATATCGATTCGCTAAGAGTTCATAAAGGACAAATTCTATTGACTTGCAGTGGTACGATTGGTAAGACAGCTTTGGTTTCTGACACTTTGGATAATGCTATTTTTAGCCACGACCTTTTGAGAATTGACTGCAAAAATCCTATTGATTCGGGATATGTTTATACTTATCTTCATAGCAAAATTGGAAGCAAGATTTTGATTACAAATAGCTATGGAGCTGTAATTACACATATTGAAGCGGAGCATTTAGCAAGCGTTCCTATACCTAATGCTCCTGCTGTAATCAAGTCTAAAATCAACGAATTAATCGTGAAATCATATAAACTCAGAGACGAATCTAACGCTTTAATTGACGAGGCAACAAAGCTGCTTGTTGATGAGCTTCACCTCCCTGTTATTGAAGATTTTGATGTATCTCTTTATGAAAAAGATGCTCCCGTCGATACATTTAGCGTGAAATTGAGCGAAATGAACGGTAGAGTTGATGCATCGTATCATGTTCCGATAGTTGATGCTATTGTTAAACATTTGAAGAAATACGCTGCAGAGGTGACTACTATCGGGGATAAAAGAATAAGCTCTGATGTTGTTCTTCCAGGTAGATTTAAGAGAGTGTATGTTGAAGAGGGATATGGAAGAGTTTTTATTGGTGGTAAACAGATTTATGAGCTTGATCCATCAAATAAAAAATACCTTTCTCTTATTCATCATGAAGATAGAATTGCAAATCAACTTGAATTGCATGAAAACATGACATTAATAACTTGCAGCGGTACTATTGGTAAAGTAGCTTTAGTAGGGAAACAATGGGAAAACTGGACTGCAAATCAGCATATCATCCGTATTGTTCCTGCAAGTCTAGATATTGCAGGATATATTAGTATCTTTCTGTCAACCGACTATGGTCATACGCTAATAACCCGATTCACATATGGTTCTGTAGTAGATGAAATTGATGACAATCATGTTAAACAAATACAAATTCCGCTTTTAAAGAATCGGATTATACAGAAGAGAATCAATGACCTTGCTCTTGAGGCAAATGCCAAACGATATGAGGCATATAAACTTGAACAGCAGGCACTGAGAATAATGGATGAGGAAGTTATCTATGCAAAGTGAGGGATGAATTTGTCAGGGTACAAGGAATGGATTGATAATGCCGAGATAAACATTGATTATTATTCAGCTTTTCTCAAAGCATGGATAGCTTTTAATGCTTGGTATAATTATGAAATCAATGAAAAGACTGATCAACGATGTATTGAAAAAAATGTGAAGATAGTCGATTCAAATCATATATTACTAATATCTTAGCCTCTGAAGATTCAGAGGCTAAGATATAAAGATATATGGATAATATTGCCAAATTACATGAGGCTTTAATGAACTCTCCGTTAAAGAGCCAAGAATATTTTGGAATTAAACAGGATATTTCTTTTTCTCAAATTGCTGTTAAAAACAAAAGTTCAGATAACCATTTTGAGCATAGAGGAGTAAAATATAAATGTTCCAAATGCAAAGCCAAGATTTTAACAGTTGTTACCGATACTAGATCCAGCAATGATTTGCTTAATTACGAACAGGATGCGTGGGATATTGAAGAACTTAAGCAGCAAACTGATTTTAAGATGCTTACTTCCGAACGAAGATCAAAATGTGAAGAGTTATACAAGGTTATGGTTCCTTACATAGTATCAAGTGTAATTTACACTGAAAGCAAGGAATCAAAAGGCAAAAAAATTGGTGCATACTTATTTGTAAATGACAATGATAGAATTGCTGCGGCTATCATTCAAATTTTATATATGCTTCGGTGCTGTTTAGCTCATGGAGATATAACTCCAGACAAAAAAACAAGTGATGTATATAGATATGCTTATGAAGTTTTACTCTGTCCACTAAAAAAGCTTAAATAACCATAAGATCATTATTTGTTTTACTCCCCATTCCCCGTCAGCATAAAATCATAGCTGACATTAAACGCTTCCGATATTCTTACAAGGTCTGAGAAATTCAGACCTTTTTTCTTTTCAGCAGGCATACCCAAATCGTAAAGGTCACGAATTTTCTTTTCAGAAAGGTTAATCGAAATCAGCTTATCAACTGTAATGTTCTTTTTGGCTAGGTTTGAAATAATGATAGAAGAAATCTTAACCTGAAGATACTTGTACTCTGCATTGCCTGCCAGCTTTTCCAGGATATTAAGTACCATATCCTTATCTGAAATGACGGAAACAGGCTTACTGTCTGATTCCAAGTTTTCAATACAGCCAGTCAGGACGAGATATTCCGCAGAACAATTCAAATATTTTGCCACTCTGTCAAGGTCAGCTGTCGATATGGTCATGCCTGAAAACATACTGGCAATGTGATCGGGATGAGCGGACAGAACATTATATATCTTTTTCAGCGAGTTCCCATCATCAGATATTGCAAGCTGTACATCAGCTTCAGAATCTTCAAAGAAATAGTCAACCGGAACATGAAAATAATCTGCGAGCTTTGCCAGAATGTCAGAATTTACTGTAGCGCCTTCAGACCACTTCTTCAAGTTTCCTGTGCTTAGCCCTAACGATTTAATTAAAGGAGTTGGCTTTACGCCGTTCTCCTTACATATTTTCAAAAATTGGTCATAAAACATAAAAATCTCCTAAATAATTTGTGCAGTTATACAAATAGTTGATGTGGGTATTGACAAATGCACCTGAGTACACTATAATCTACTATAGAACATCCAGAATGTTCTATAATGAATTACTGCTAATAAAATGCTTAATATAATTCATTATATCACATAACCGCAGAAAAATCAAGGAGGAAAATCATGACTTACACCAATCACCCCAAATTCACCGGCCGCAACGTACCTATCGCCGAAATTGCCCGTGCAACAGGCAAGAACCCGCAGTTTATCCGTATCGGCTTACAGCGTGGGATACTCCCGTTCGGTATCGCAATGAAAAACGAAGGGTCATCAGAGTATACCTACTACTGCTCTGATAAGCTGGTGTGGGAGGCAACGGGCTACTTCAACGACAAGGTGGTGCTTGATGGATGAGTAACACTGAACTCAACATCATCAACATGGCAGATGTCGAAGCAGTTGCAGTAAAATGGCTGTGGAAACCGTACATACCGCTCGGAAAGATAACCATTATTCAAGGCGACCCCGGCGAGGGCAAGACAACTCTCGCCCTTTCGATTGCCGCAGCGCTCACACAAGGCGAAAAGCTGCCAAACGAAGTTGAATCCAAAGCGCCTATGAACGTTATTTATCAGACCGCCGAGGACGGGCTTGCCGATACGATCAAGCCCCGCCTGGAAGCCGTAAATGCTGATTGCGCAAGGGTTCTTGTCATTGATGAAAGCAAAGAAGAACTATCAATGACAGATGAACGAATAGAAAAAGCGATACAGCAGACAGGCGCCAAGCTGATAATCCTCGACCCGATACAGGCGTATATCGGCGCTAACGTGGATATGCACAGAGCCAACGAGATACGCCCTGTAATGTCAAAACTCGGCAGAATTGCAGAAGAATACGGCTGCGCAGTGGTCCTGATAGGACACATGAACAAAGCCGCAGGACAGAAAAGCTCATATCGCGGGTTAGGCTCGATAGATATAACCGCAGTTGCCCGCAGCGTTCTTATCGTTGGAAAGATGCGTGATTCACCGTGAAAACGTATAATGACGCAAGCCAAGAGCAGCCTTGCTCCTGTTGGGAAATCGCTGCTGTTCGAGATAAACGAGAATTCAGCTCTTGAATGGAAAGGCGAGGTTGACATTACCGCCGAGCAGTTTCTCGAAAATTGCGGTGCAGAATTAAGCAAGCTGGAAATAGCGACAGAGTTCCTCCTTGAAATTCTTAAGGACGGAAAGGTTAGCCAGAAAGAAATTGCCGCCGCAGCTTCAGATTACGATTTCAGCGCAAGAACGCTGAACGAGGCAAAGAAAAACCTTAAGGTATTATCAATAAAGGCTGATAACAAGTGGTATTGGAAACTGCCAGACTAATTTCAACATTGCAAGGTTGCAAGAATTTCCCGTATAGGTACTTTGCAATCTTGCTGGGAAAGGAGCGAAATTTGACGAACTCGCAAGGATAATCGACGCAGAAGCGTGGGAAATGTGGGAGCTGCTCCGTAAACAGTACGCAGAAAAGAACCCCCGCCCGAAAACCTTTACTGAAATAGTAGGGTGGGAGAAAACACGCAGCCTGTACGTTGAACACGAGGTTATGGAGCAGGTTGTTCTTTGCTGCCGCAGTTGTTGAGTTTCTTTCAGAAATTCTTTTTCAGTTTTGAAAAAACATTGCAAACCCAAGATTGCAAAACCTCTGTATAAAAAATTCTTGCAATGTTGCAACCTTGAATTTGCTTTCAGCAAATACGGCTGTCGTTTCGGCAGCAAACGCACGGATAATGCTTTGCATTATCCGAATCCCCCGCCCCTCGGAGAGCCCCGTACCTGTGATAGCTTGCTGTCACAGGTATTAAGGGGTTACCAATGGCAGAGCCGTTGGTAAAAATACCGCAGCGAAAGGAGAAAATTAGTGAAAGCGAAAACCATATCCCATTGTCAGGGCAAGGGCAGCCTTTCCCACAATAACCGGACTTTCAAGCCGAAAAATGTTGACAGCTCCCGCAGCAGTCAGAATGTCACCTTCGTAAAGATGTCAATAACCGAGGCTTATGACAAATGCTTTTCGGAGGCAGTCGAGCGTTACAATGCAAAGCAGAAGCGAGCCGACCGCCGTATCAAGAACGGATATTTCCGTTATGCTTTTTCCCATGCTCCCAGTAACAATGTAATAACTGCTCCTGACAAGCGTAAGAGCTTCTATGAGGACATTGTGCAGATAGGCGACAGGAGCGATACGGGGATAGGCACGGCTGACGCGGAAGCTGCCGCCAAATGTCTTACCGAATATATGCAGGGATTTTCTGAACGCAATCCGAATTTCTTTGTTTTCAACGCTGTTCTCCACGTTGACGAAGCTACGCCGCACCTGCATATCGACTATATCCCTATCGGGCATTATAAGCGGGGAGTTGATACACAGAACGGCTTGGCGCAGGCTCTTAAAGAAATGGGCTACGTCGAGGGCGGGAACACCATAAATCGTTGGAGATTGGCGGAGCGTGATGTTCTCGTCGAAATATGCCGCAGGCACGGAATAGATATTGCCGAAACGCAAAAAGGCAGAGGGTACACCTACACCGTCGAACAGTACAAACAGCACAAGGACACAATATCCGCCCTTGAACAGCAGAAAGCGGAGCTTTCGGAAAATCTGGACGAACTGAAACTGCTAAACGACGCCGCCGAAAGCGAGGGCATAGAAAGCACAAAACTGCCTTTCAACAAAAGGGTGGTTTCCGAGGAGGAGTTCAGCAAACTTGAAGCGGCGAAAAAGACTGCCGCTGTAAGAGAAACTACTCTTGATCACCGAGAAAAAATCATAGCTGAAAAAGAAGCTGCAATATCCCAAAAGGAAGCGGCGCTTTCCAAAAAACTTAAGGACGCAGATAATTTATACTTGAAATATAACACGCTTGCAGATGAACTGCTTGATGACAGCAAAGCATACCATAAACTCATGCCGAGATACAAGGCGCTCGAAGAACGCTGTCAAACGGCGGAGAATGAACTTAGCAAAGCTAAAGATAAGATAATATCTGCCGTAAAGCATATAACCGACATCACAAAACTGAGCAACTGTATGCTTGCCCCCATTTCGGGATATGAAGATTTGGCAGAGAAAGCCACTACGATGCACAAAACCCTTGCTAACGTTATCCGTCGGCTTTGCGGCAGATTTGTAAGGTCGCTGGGATTTGATGAGGAAGCAGATATAATTCAGAAAAAAGCAGGGATTTCAGAGGATGCTCTTTCGGAGTTAAAGAGCAACGAAAACAGAAAACAGAATAGAGGTGTAAGAAGATGAGGTTTTCCGCAAACGAATACTATGCGCTTGCAAACGCAGACTGCATTTCCGTTGCAAAAGCTCTTGGTATGCAGGTTGACGAGGGCAAGCAAACTACTACAAAAGCTGTACATATTAAGCACAGCGGCGGCTTATACATATTTCCTGAAAAGAGAATAATTGGTATCGTCATTCAGACAGCAGAGGGGGCTTTCCGATTGATTTGGTGATGGATACGCTGTCCTGTTCAAAAGAGTATGCACTTGAATTTATTCAGAAAAACGTCCCCGTTAGCTATACTCCCACATTTCCAAGCAGAGCTTCTGATTTTAGATTACCGGTGCAGACTTCTCCCGAACGGGTTCGCGCCTATCTCACGAAAACCCGTGGTATTGACGAAGAAATTGTGGATTGCCTTATTGCGGACAGCCTTATCAGAGAGGATAATGCACACCACAATTGTATGTTCATAGGTAAAGACAGCAGTGGAGCGGTTCGCTCTTGTGCCTTACGCGGAACGGGGGCAACACAGTTCCGTGGAGAGGTTTCGGGAGGCAACAAATCTTGCAGCTTTGCGATAACAGGCAGTTCAGACAAGCTCCGTGTTTTTGAAAGCCCGATTGACGCTATGTCACACGCTACGTTCTCAAAGCTGCTCGGTATTGACTGGAAATCACATAGATTGAGTGCAAATGGCTGCGGACATACATCAGTATTACGCTATCTGAAAGAACACAGAGAAATATCTTCAGTTATCCTCTCGCTTGATAACGACCAAGCAGGTCACACCGCCGCAGGCACAATAGAGCAAAAACTAATCGCTGAATTTACTGAAAGAAAAATATCGGTGTCCAGGGTTATATCGCAGCACAAGGATTGGAACGAGGATTTGCTGGCGTTCAGAGCCGCAGAGAAATCTGGTGTCAGCGTGATTGAATTTCTGAAAGCAGCATACCCGCAGATAGAGCGCAGTAATTATTCTTTTCAGCAATATAAGGAGGGTTAAAATGAGGTTAGCAAACGGGATTGGTTCTGTTTACAAGCTGTCCGGAAACCGAAGAAATCCGTACATAGTCCGCAAAACCACAGGCTGGGACATTGACGAGGAAAGCGGAAAAGCAAAGCAGAAGTACATCACCATTGGTTATGCGCCGACCAGAGCAAAGGGTCTTGAAATGCTGATGGACTATAACAAGAATCCATTTGATGTTGAATCGTCGAAAATCACCTTTGCGGAGGTATTCAGCAAATGGTCAGCCGAAAAATTTCCCACGATTTCCGCTTCTAATGTTAAGGGCTACAACGCCTCGTACAACTGCTGTTCAGCTATTCATGACAGAGTTTTCAAAGAACTGAAGCTGACAGACTTGCAAAGCGTGATAGACGCCTGCGGCAAGAATTATCCCACGCTGCGCAAGCTGAAAGTCCTGCTAAGTCAGATGTATGAGTATGCTATGAAATACGAATACTGCAACAAGGACTATTCGCAGTATGTCGATATACTGAAATACAAAAACAGAAATCCTAACCGCACCGACCGCAGTCCATTCAGTAATGAGGAAATCGAGGCACTCTGGGTGCAGCGGAACAATCTCTACGTCCAAATCGTACTTATGTTGATATACAGCGGTGTTCGTGTATCGGAACTGCTTGACCTCAAACGTGAGAACGTCCATATTGACGAACATTATTTCAATGTCGTTGAAAGCAAGACTGAAAACGGAATACGAATAGTTCCCATAGCGGACAAGACCTACTCATTTTTCAGAAAGTGGTATGACGACGGCTGTGAGTATCTGCTGCACACTCCAGAGGGCGCCCATTTTGACTATCGGAACTACTATGATTCCTACTGGACGTCTGTCATGGAACTTATCGGCTGCTCCCACAAGCCGCACGATACCCGTCACACCTGTATTTCCATGCTTACTGAAAAGGAAGTATCCCCAACGATGATAAAGAAAATCGTTGGGCACTCCGGTGCTATGTCGCTGACGGAGAGGGTTTACACTCATGTCAATGTGCAGGAATTATTGAGAGCTATAAACAAGATATGACATAAAAAGGCATTCACCAAACGATGAATGCCTTTGTTTTTGTTAGTTGCTTGTTAGTTTTATGTTAGTTGTAGTCTGTGATTTGCCTGTTTCCAAACAGACACACAATGCCACAAACCGCATAAACAAGCGCTTTGTAAGCTCCCAAAAGGGATAAAGATTATCTCTTGGAGAACTGAGGAGCGCGACGTGCAGCCTTGAGACCGTACTTCTTTCTTTCCTTCATTCTCGGGTCACGAGTGAGGAAGCCTGCCTTCTTGAGGACGGGGCGCAGCTCATCGGAGTACTGGAGGAGAGCTCTGGACAGACCGTGACGGATAGCGCCTGCCTGACCGGTAACACCACCGCCAGCAACGGTAGCTACGATGTCGAACTTCTCGATAGTATCGGTGAGAGTCAGGGGCTGACGAACGATCAGCTTGAGGGTCTCCAGACCGAAATAATCATCAATGGAACGGCCGTTTACAGTGATAGTGCCGCTTCCGGGATATACTCTAACTCTTGCGACAGAGTGCTTTCTTCTGCCGGTGCCATAGTAATAAGGCTTAGAATCGTACATTGTTCAGGCCCTCCTTATATTTTGTATTCAACGGGCTTCTGAGCCGCATTGTTGTGCTCTGCACCTGCGTAGCAGCGCAGTCTGGTGAGAGCCTTTCTGCCGAGAGTGGTGTTGGGCAGCATGCCGTTAACAGCGATGGTCATTGCCTTCTCGGGGTTCTCCTTCATCAGTTTGTCGTAGCTGACTTCCTTCAGGTGGCCGATCCAGCCGGTGTGCCATCTGTAGACTTTCTTCTCCAGCTTCTTGCCGGTGAGGACTGCCTTGGAGCAGTTGATGATGATTACATGATCGCCGCAATCGCAGTGGGGAGCGAATGTCGGCTTGTGCTTGCCTCTCAGCAGGTGAGCGGCGGTAGCAGCTACGCGGCCCAGGGGCTTGTCAGCTGCGTCGAGAATATACCAGCTGCGCTCAACTTCGGCAGCCTTAGGCATATAAGTTGACATATTTGTTTCCTCCTATTAAAGTATCCGGCATTTCAGATACAAATGCCTCTATGCAACATTTGATATTATACTCGTTTTTTTTTATTTTGTCAAGGCTTTTTCGGAATATATTTTAAATATACTATGATTTCTCACATTTTCTCTGCAAATCTCTCGGCTATTCTCGCTTTCTCTGATTTCGTTTCATTTTTTGTTAGAGCAATGATTTGATGAGAATTACCGCGAAATCATCAGAAACAGAGAGAATTCAGGCAATATAGTAAAAATAACAAAAGCGCCGCTGTGGGCGCTATTAATTCATCTGTTGATATCGGGGCAGTCCGTTCTGCCAAAGAGGTAATCCAGAGATACATCGAAATAGTCCGCAATCGCGAGCAGCGTTTTGTAGTCGGCTTCGCGGGCGCCGCTTTCGTAGCGGCTGATGGAATTCTGGTTCAGGTCGAGTTCGATGGCAAGCCGTACCTGGGAAATTCCACGGCTCTCGCGCAATTCTTTCAGTCGAAACATTACCATCACCTCTTGACAAAAGTATACCATAGTGGTATAATAAAAATATCCCATTTTGGTATGTTACATACCAAATGGAGAAATTTTTTTAAGGTAGGTATTGTTTATGAAAGTGTTCAAGAGGTTAGCTGCGGTGATTTCCGCGGTGGTTATTGCAGTTTCGGCTACGGCTTCTATGGCTGTTACTGCGGGTGCGGATAGTATTGCGGATACTGCTAAGGCTATTTCAAGCGGGAAGTCGGTGACTACATATCTTCCAGAAACTAGCGATATAAGTGATTATTCAATTTCTGTTAAAGATACAGGAGTGTTAAAGCTGTCGATTGAATCTCATATAAAAGAAGTAAATGTTGCTGTATACAATTCTGATGGCGATCAAATAAAACCCACTTTACATGAAGCAGCTTCTGGCTGGTCAGAATGGAATTTCATGGGCACACAAGGCGAGTGGAATGAAACAATTGAAAAATTTAAAGGTTCAATGTCCTATTCTGTGAAAAAGGGAACATATTATATTAGGCTCTCCAATTATAGTTCCTGGGCATATAATGCCTATAATCAAAAAGGAAAAGTGACCTTCACCGCAACCTATCCCAGCACGACCAGCAAAGCCAAGTTCAAATATCTCACGCTTAACCTGAGCCGGGGATACGCAATTTCGCTGGGCGCTGATACGACCGGAAGCGCAGAAGTCACCTGGAAAAGTTCCAAACCGTCTGTAGCGACTGTAAGTTCCACCGGAAAGGTAACAGCGAAATCCACCGGCACAACGATAATCTCCGCGAAATGCGGCAAGACCACCAAGAAGATCAAGATAATAGTTACCTGAAAATAAGAAACGCCCCTGCAACTGCGGGGGCATAACTATATTAAAAAGACCGCCCGAATACGAGCGGTCTTTTGCATTCTCACAGCTGGTGGATCCACCAGAGAATTTTCCCGGTTCCGGCTCTGCCGGAGTTCAAACCTCACTCCGGGGTTTGAAAGGGGAAGTTTGCATATTTGATCGACGTTGTTACGGCAATCAAATAAAGGCGTAGTTGGATTTACCGTTCTTCTTAACGGAATACATCGCGTCGTCTGCCTTACCGATGATGTACTCAACGCGGGTGTTGTAGTCGTCCTTGATAACGGAAATACCGATGGAAACGCTCACGGTGAGGTGTTCGCCGTCGCATTCAAAGCCCTCGTCGAGCTTTGTGATGATATCCTGTGCAACGCGGGTCGGGTCGTTTATCTCAGCATTGCGGACGCAAGCTATGAACTCGTCGCCGCCGTAACGTCCCGCAAAGCCGAACTCGTTGACAACGCCCTTGATGGTGCGTGCAACGAACTTAAGCACCTGGTCGCCGGTCGCGTGGCTGTACTGGTCGTTGTAGTGCTTGAAGTCATCAACGTCGATGAACAGAACCGCCATTTCGCTCTTACGCGCTTCGGACAGCGTGATCTCGTTGTCGATCTGGCTCTCGATGGTCTCACGGTTGTAGAGCTCGGTGAGTGCGTCGAAGCTTGCGCGTGCAGTCAGCTGCTGCTCGCTCTTCTTAGCGCGGTCGATATCCAGCATGACGCCGACTATCTTCTGCGGATTGCCTTCCTTGTCGCGCAGGGTCGCGGTTCTTATCAGCACCCAGATGTAGTCGCCGTAGATGTTCTTCATACGGTACTCGTTGTGCTTGAACTCCTCGCCGTGGCTGAGCTTTTCAAGGTCTGCCTTGTAGCGCTCTGCGTCGTCCTCGTGCAGCTTTGCCTTGAGCAGGAAGCTGTCGCCGAAGTGGTCGGACGGTGCACGATAGCTGAACTTCTTGTTGAAGTTGTTGGTGAAGAATACTTCGTTAGTCTTGAAGTTCCACTCGAAAATGATGTTGTCGGACATCTCCGTGATGGTACGGTATCTGTCCTCGCTGACAACTATCTCGTCAAGCAGGTTGTTGAATGCACGGGACATCTGTCCGTACTCATTGTTGCTTACTGCGGTAGGGATGCGCGCTTCGTGGTCGCCGCGGCGTACCTTTTCAAGGGTTTCCTCGATGACCTTGAGCGGCTTTGTGACGAGGATAGAAACAACGATAGCGCCCACAATGACAACAAGGGAAACCAGCACAACTACAACTACAAGTCCGTTTGTAGCGGAAGCAGAGAAGAAGTTCGCGCTGGAGTTGACAGGGCACGCTGCGATCGCGATAAGGCCGTTTTCACCGCCGACCCTGCAGGCTGCGGCATACCATGTTTCGTTGCTTCTGGTGGGGGCGTATTCCACGATCTGGGAAACCGAATTGTCAGCAAGCCCGTCGATAAGCGGCTGGAATACGTCCTTGGGATATTCGTTGTATAGGTTGATCTTGAAGTTCTCAACAATAGAATAGTTGTGGTTTTCAGAGGAGTCTGCGATGATAACGGAGCCGTTGTAGAACGTGCTTCCTCCGGAAGCCTTGTACATGTAGCCCTTTTCGCTGCCTGTGCTGCCAAGCTTGAAGTTTATCAGCATGGTATTTGTGCCGACGGTTTTTCTCATGAACATCGTCGCGTTCTTTCCGCCTCCGGTCGCCTCAGGGTTGGCGATATCGTTGAAGAACAGCGCTCCGACAGGGTAGTTGAAATATGCGTCGAAGTTGTCTATGCGCGTATTTGCCTTGCCTGAGCTCCCGCAGAACACGTTTCCGTCGGCGTCCACCAGCAGCACGGAGTCTATCGTGTCGTTGCTGGAAGCCACCATTGAAAGGTAGTTGCCTGCCGCGTCAGATGTCTTTCCCGTGGACATGGCAGTCTGTATTTCGTCGTATGCGAGAATAGTATCGGCCTGCTTTGTGGCGGTGTCAATGTAGGTCTGGAGCGTGTTGCGCTCGTTATCTGCCATTTCGAGTATGGTCGTGCGGAATTCCTCATCGCCGTTTTTAGACACCACGGTGTTGGTGAATGCCGCATAAATGACCATCGGGACGATAGCAAATGCCATTGCGCTTGCCATCAGCATGGTTCTGATCTTCATATATACTCCCCGTTTCCATTCTGCGTGTGCAGAGTTATTTACATAATACCTAATACCGCTGGCACGGTAAAAGCAAAGTTATTTATTATCAGTATAACACAAAAAAAGCTTTCTGTAAACACATCAACAATAATAATTTCTCTAAATACCACATTTTTATTAAACCTGCACAAATCATTAAAAATTAATTTGTTCACAATATGGAGAGGAAAAAAACCTATTGCTTAAAAAGCAAATATGTGGTATAATCTAGTTAATAATGTACATCGCACCTGGGGAGGTTTACAGATGGGAAATATATTAAAAGCCTACCGTTACCGTATCGTTGACAACAGCGCGTTTGAAATGCCGCTTCCGCTTAAATTCACCATATGGAAGGCTGACGCGCCTGTTGCTGAATACCTCGTTTCGGAGGATGAACAGGTCACATATAAAATTCTCACGAGATATAAGGAACTGATGATAACCACTATCCATCGTCCGCTTGATATCTCTGACATATACTATCTTTTCTCCTGCCGCGTGTTCCAGGACCGCACGCCGTTTACGCTCCCTATTCTTGAGCGCATGGGGCTGGAGAAGTACAATGTATACAATATATTGTGTCACACCCACGGCGTTTCACCGTATGACGATTACTGGATAAGCTTCGACGGGGAAACTATCGATTTTGACGCCGCCGTTGAAGAATTCGACAAATACCTCATCGGTCCGGAAGTTCAGCCGGTGCCCGTGGTTTCTTACCCCAACGGCGCAGCGGTGGAAGTTCCTGCGGCTGGGAAGGTGTCTTCCGCAGACGTTGGGAAAATACTAGACCAGCACAAGGTGAATGTCGCAGACATCGTGAAGGAAACTTCCAAGCCTGTTTCCATTGTGCCTGACAGTTCCTACGAGCCGCAGCACGAGCTAGAGAACAACAAGATGTCCGAAGACGAGATAGAAGCGCTGCTGCGTTCCTGCGGCATAAACGAGGATGAACAGCCCGCAGAGGAGAATGCAAAGGTTCCCGATGTCGATCCGTCAAGCCGTTCAGAAACCGAGCCGTCAGGCGGCACTATGTCCCAGGAGGACATAGAAAAGCTGCTTGCCGCGAATTCCGCGCCCGCAGAGCCGGAACCCGAGCCGGCGCCCGCAACTGAGCCAGCGCCTGCAACTGAGCCTGAGCCCTCCGGCGGGAAGATGTCCCAGGAGGACATAGAAAAACTGCTTGCCGCGAACTCCGCGCCCGCAGAGCCGGAACCCGAGCCAGCGCCCTCAACTGAGTCTGCGCCCTCAGGTGGGAAGATGTCCCAGGAGGACATAGAAAAGCTGCTTGCCGCGAACTCCGCGCCCGCAGAGCCGGAACCCGGGCCAGCGCCCTCAACTGAGTCTGCGCCCTCAGGTGGGAAGATGTCCCAGGAGGACATAGAAAAGCTGCTTGCCGCGAATTCCGCACCCGCAGAGCCGGAACCCGAGCCAGCACCCGCAACTGAGCCAGTGCCTGCAACTGAGCCTGCGCCCTCTGGTGGGAAGATGTCCCAGGATGACATAGAAAAGCTGCTTGC
>ULTX01011379.1_pt1 | contig 35377 bp, 33 predicted proteins | sample 1958041 | NCBI WGS metagenome assembly ULTX01 (sample SAMEA4835747, study PRJEB28245) | human gut metagenome | biome: gut microbiome; material: fecal sample | place: Denmark | collected 2008
TGGCGACGGGTCGAGCGGACGCTATGTCTCTGACTTTGAGCCGAGTCCAAAAATTGACCACTAACGTATCGTCCGCGATGAGATGAGGCTTAATCCGAACACTGCGAAGAGCGTCTACGTGTTCAGCGGCAGGAACTTCGTGCGTAAATCAGAGCGTAACGCCGGCCGAGGCAAGGATGACGAGGGGCTTTCAGTTCGCAGAGAGACTTGCGCAACGCCTTAAGCCGGGGGAACATGGCGGACATAATGAGGAGGATAGAGGAGCGTCTGGAGGTGTTCCGGAAGTCTGACTTAGCGGGCTGCGGCGAACTGCTGAGGAGGGCCCTGAAATATGCGATAGGCGAATGGCCTGCGATGAAGAGGGTGCTTGAGTGTGGCGACGTGGAACTGTCGAACAACCTCAGCGAGCAGATGATGCGTCGGATAAAGATGAACCTGAAGAACGCCGGGAACATCAGAAGCGAGAGGTCGGCCAGGCACAACGCGTTCATGTACTCTGTGATCGAGAGCTGCAAGATGGTGAGGCGTAACGTGGAAGATTATCTGAAATACCTTTTGAATCGGCTGTGGACGGCAAGGGACGGCGACGACCTGACGAACTGCACGCCTTGCTATCTGCCCGCATAGCAGAAAAATCAAAATAATCGAAAAAAAATAAGTTTAAGGAAACAGCTGAAAATCAGCGGCAAGCGTCGGCTTGCGGAAAAGTGGACGCGTACGCAACAAGATGATATTTATTTTTTTTGACACAATTGTGACAGGAAGCCTCGCACCCTCCTTGGGTTATTATCATGACAGAGGTACTTGAGTAATTACATGATTTTTAACGAACTATTACAGATGAAAAATAAAATCTATTATGGAGAGTATACACTAAGGCATTGGATAAAACTGATGCTGAATGAAAATATAGTACTTCCTGAATATCAGCGCCATTTCGTTTGGCAAGAACGAGACGTAAAGCGATTAATTATGTCATTGAAGGAAGGGCAGTTTGTGCAACCTGTTACTATAGCTCTTTATGATTGTGATACAACAAAAGAAAATTTGATAATAGATGGGCAGCAAAGGCTTACGTCAGTTTTGCTGGCTTCTATTGGCTATTTTCCTGATAAAAGCAAGTTCGCATCTATGAGTCCTGCTCAAGTGGCAAATGAGGATGACAGTGCTTTTGATGATGGTGTGCAGCAAACGACAGCGATGTTGTGGAAGTTTACTGAAGTACTTCAATATGGTCGTACTGTCAGTTCTATAATAAGTAAAATTAGTAAAGATGCCAAATATGTTGAATTGACAGATTCTTTGTTTTCACATCTAGATGATGCCTTCTGGGATTCAACATATTTAGGTTTTTCTTATGTGGTACCGGAAAGTTCAACTGTCACTGATGTGCAGAGAAATTTCTCGCAGCTTTTCCGTAATATAAATTATTTTGGCAAGAGGTTGGATGCGATGGAGAGCCGAAAATCACTCTATTACCAAAATTCAGAGTTGACGAGGTTTTTTGAAGGACAATGCCAAGATGGTTCTGACGTGTTATGTGGGTTGAACATAATAGAAGACTTGCAGCCATGTAGAATTGACTTCGTACGTTATCTTTCCATCCTTTCTCAGTTCCACAAATCTTCGCGTACTGATGCAAAGGATGTGCTTGTTGGATATTCAGCCTATAGCTCACGTGAAAGTTACTATGCCGATTATGTCTCTTTCCTTTTGGGTATTGAGCAGGAGGATCGTATAGAGAAATTTGAGGGCTTTGATTTTAACACAGTATTCGCTCATAATGTATGGCAAATGCGTTTTCCTATTCTTCGAGATGCGATACATCTGTTGAAGCCTTTGATGGCATTGAAGAATGGCGAGTCTTTTTCTGCATGGTATGAAGCTGATTATTGGCTATTTGGTGTTATATATTATACCTTGTTTGAAGGTAAAGTGCTCAAAGACAATCTAACAAGACATGACAAGAATAATAAGGCGATTACTTTAAAACAAGAAATTGAAGAAAGAATTCTAAATGATAAGATGGATTCTTCTTTCTCCAAAAATTCTAACCGGTTAGGATACTTGCGTTCTCGCCTAGTCAATTCTTGTAATATATTCTCAACTTATGTACAGTAGCGAACATTCGGCGTTTATCCTATCTCCTTTATCATTGATATTAAAAGATGGTATTTCTGCATGTAGGGGGGCTGGCAGTGGCATAGAGACTTTCCCACTATGTGAATATGTCATGCAGACGATGTTTCTCAAGATGACGGGAGCACAAGAACAGAAGATGAAGTGTATATGTTGGGATATTGCAACGATTGACTATGAGTATCGCTATGAGTTTTTAAACAAGAGAAGTTATGGTGAGTGCTCTGATTTTAAGAGTAAAAATGGAATCTATAATGATTTGCTTGATTCTATTCAAAAAAAAGAGCAGTTATTTCAACCTGCATTACTTATCAATGCTTCATTCTTGTCACATGTGCTAGGAGAATTGGCTGCTATCTATGATGAATCTAGTCTAAAGGTATGGCAGAACCGAGAATATGAATGCTATAAGTCCAATGTTGCAACAATATTTGCAAGTAGCCAAATAGGACAACCAAAACAGAATGGTGCAAAAACATTCCCTCTATTTCAATCAATAATGAGGGATAAATTTGAGACACTTGTTTATGCTCACCGGAATCGTTGTGCTCATAATACGCTCTCTTATCAGATAAATAAGCCCGATTTAGGCATTCTTGCTTCATCCGAGAATTCGTTTTGCAACTATTTTTTCAGATTCGCAATCTTAGTCTTGATTGACGAGATATTTATCTCTCTGTACAAGAAATATATAGAATTACAAGAAGAATGATAGACTGTTGAATAAGAAACACAAAGAAGTATTTATGGCAAATCAAAGGGATTTTTCCGGGCTCAGCTTAGAGGAGTGTCTGACCTGCCCTTCTTCATGTTCAGGCTATGCACAATCTTCGGATAGGGCTCACACGGAAGTTTGCTGGTGAGCCATTTTTTCCGAATAGGAAGAACTCGAATTTCCGTGGCAGATGAGGATAATGCTATCCAAACGGTTCTTGATGCGGTTAGAAATAAACAAAAAGGGTATGTGTGTATTTCAACCTTGAGAACAGTACCTATCGCAAACAAGGATGATAAATATTGGGAGGTAATTGAGAATTCTCTGATGAATGCTCCAGATGGGACTCCGCTTGTATGGTGTGGACACTGGTGGGGGCTGAAGCAGGTGCAACGTGCGTGTGGCCCTCATATCTTCCCTCGTATTCTAAAAATGAAGAATGCTGGACTGAAGCATTTCTTTATGGGTGATACAGAAGGAACTCTTGTGGCTCTAACAAAAAAACAACGAAGGAATTTGGAACCGAAGTAGTTGGCACATATTCTCCACCATTCTCTCCTTTGAGTGAATATGACTTTGCAACCATTGCTGAAATGATCAATGGTAGTGGGGCGAATTTAGTTTGGACGGCCTTCGTGCACCGAAACAGGATTATTTTAACTCTATGTTAGTACCCTATTTGAACGATGGTATCATTTGCGTGGGTGTAGGAGCTGCTTTCCGGAGTGTGATAGGTCAGCTGCGTCAGCCTGATGGCATTCTACAGAAGTTGGGATTGGCTGGACTGCTATTTAAAAGACCTGAATCCTCATGGTGGGCTGAGGTTAAATGGTATGCAGAGCATATTATGTATTTGATTAAGTATTTCTTCTTAATTATAATGTCCTCCAAATTTCGGACAGGGTGTTAAGTCAAAAAAAGACTATAACTTTACAGCGAAAGGGGAAAGACAACACGAAGAAAGTTCACCCCAGAGTTCAAGGCCAAGGTAGCCTTGGAGGCTCTAAAAGAATCGTCAACGAAGGGTGATTTGGCGAAGAAGTACGAGATCTCCCCAGAGATGATCTCGAGATGGAAAAAAGAACTCGTGGAAAATGCCAGTGCGGCATTCGGAGCGAAGTCTGATACCGCTGATTTCGACAAGGAGCGCGATGCCCTCCATAGAAAAATCGGCGAGTTGGAGATGGACGTGGTTTTTTGCAAGCGGGTATACAAGCAGTTGGGGATACCTATACCCGAAAGGCACTGATATCTCCAACGAGAGAGGCTGTCGGCAAGGACGGGAAGCGTCACCGGTATCCGAGCAGAGCCCGCCAGAGCAAACTGCTTGGAATAGCCAGAAGCACATCCTACTACAAGCGCAAGGAAGGACATCCGGATGGATCTGGAGAAGCCGATATGGACAGCCTTCGTGTCGTGGTCCACGGCCGAATATGACCGGCATCCGAAGGGAAGCGAGATATCTGGAGCGCTGGGCTATCTGCTGAAACGGAGAAAGGAGCTGATGGCGTATCTGAAGATCCCGATGATGCCGATAGACAACAACGCGTGTGAGCGCGGGTTCAAGCCGCTGGTGAAGGGCAGGAAGACATCCCTGTTCTTCCAGAACCTCATGGGCGCATGGCGCGCGTCGATGATGTACAGCTTCTTTGAGACGTGCGCGATGAATCACCTGAATCCTCAGCAGTGGTTGACGTATGTGTTGAATAATATCAAGACCACGCCTGCGGATCAGTTGTCGAATCTGCTGCCGCAGAACTTCGACAAGAGTCTAGTATTCTAAAACTTGTCTAAAAAAAAGAAAAAACAAACCAGAAAATACGGCGAAAGCCATTAACGTATAGACTGTGCTCCGCAGCCTTGGTGTTTGTCAATATGGGTGTGCGTGGATGGTTACACCAAACGCCGTGGCCCAAGACACGCTTATAGCTAATAAAATCAATAGATTAATGGATTATTCTTTGCTTATCAACAGGAAGATTATAGATGTCCTCATTGGGGATGTCAAGTTTTATGGTGAGTTCTCTTTACCATATATGTCTGGTCCGGAGCTATGTCAGGTTAGTACGACATTCGGGCTCGCGTGTACATATACATGGGGGAATAGAGGCGTAGCCAATAAAAGTCGGTGGGAGTATATGCAAAACTTGATGACGTATCTCAATCCGCAGGGAAGGATTCCAGAGCTTTTGTCATACTTGATGCGGCAGGACCGTTTTACAAACTTGACGGGAATAGGGAATATCCAAAAGGTAGATGAAACATATAAAGGTATCATCAAGGGGGCAATAGATGCAATCAACTCCCAACTTGTGATAGCTCGAGTAGAGCTAAGGCTGGTTAACAAAACCTTTGTTCTAATCAGTGTTGGTGAAGATGTTGTGATTGAGACACCTAAGGTTAAAATCATTACATCTCAATACATCCGGGAACTGCCGGAGCGAATTAAGGAAGACCTTGATAATAAAGACTATGACAGTGTCATCACCAAGTCCAGGACACTGCTTGAAGAAGTCTTGATCTTTATTATTGAAAAGATGACCTTTGAACGTTATAAAAGCAATGGCGATTTGGTGAAGATCTATCAAGACGCTACTGAGTTGATGAATATGAGGCAGAAGAGCGACTGGGACAAAAGGGTAAACGAACTGCTTGGCGGATTGCATAAACTAGTGAGTGCCATATCAAGTATGCGCAATATGAATAGTGATGCTCATGGTGCAGGCTCTGGCAGGATTAACATCAAAAAGCGCGAAGCTTTACTAGCTGCTCATTCATCAATGATGCTCGCAGAATACTGGTTGAGTGTTTTTGAGAAGAAAGAAAAATGATATTTACAGACAACCAATCTATCCGTATCGTTCAGAATGTTGACTTGACGGCACTGCGTGAGGTGGCATTGGATGAGGAGGGCAGCCGCGGCGCGAAGGGCATTAGGCCGTTTTTGGATGGATTCCTTGGTTTCTATACGACAGACGGATATGTGGTCTATAAGGTGTTCGACAGTAAGGATGAGGTAGATGAGGACGCCGAGAAGTAACAAAAGAAAGGACGCCGTTTTACATGTTTGGTTCATATCCGAAGGGTGTTTGTAGGTGCGATAATAGAAAATGAGCCTGAGGCGATGTGGTTTGTGGATGAGTTCGTAAGGATGTTTGCGATTGAACATTATTGTGCGACGAGAGGTTTGACATGAGAGGCGCGATTGGCAGAAAGACTGAAGTCTGGGAATACGGCGGACATTATGAAGAGGATAGAGGAACGGCTGGAAACGTTCAGGAAATCGGAGTTTGCAGGGTGTGGCCAGATTTGAAGAAAGCATTGAAATACGCTATTGGCGAGTGGCCGGCGATGAAGCGGGTGCTGGAAAGTGGAGGCGTTGAATTGTCAAACAACTTGAGCGAGCAGATGATGCGTAGGATAAAGATGAACTTGAAGAATGCCTGCAATATAGGAAGTGAAATATCTTCAAAGCATAATGCATTCATGTTCTCGGTAATCGAGAGTTGTAAGATGATAAAGCGAAATGTGGAAGACTACCTGAAAGTTCTTTTCCGTCGACTGCGGACAGCGAAAGAGGGTGAAGATTTGACGTGCTGCTTGCCGTGTTATATGTCTTTTTAACAAGAAACTAAAAAATCATAAAAAAAATATTATTAACAAAACCGCTGGAAATCAGCGGCTAACGATGGTGTGCGGAAAAGTGGACGCGTACAATCAATATAATCCACAAGTACAATGACAACAGACGAGTTCATAGTGTTATGTGATAGAATAGTTTGTAAGAGCAACCTTCATATCAAACCCACGCACGAAGAGGAAAAGGTGCGCATTCATGACAGGTTGGCAGACACCAGTCTTGAACAAATGCCGTATCGTGATGTACTGAAACTCAAGAAGGGATTTATCTACCTTTCGGAGATTGATGATTCGCGCGACTACTCATCATATTTTTATATTCTTGAAAGTATAACAGAACACTTCAATGCAAGCGTCAAGGACGTGGCTTCGTGGTCAAATGAGGTGTGGCATGATGTTATCATGTTTGTTAAGAGCCTACCTGAATATCCCCGTACCAATGCCTTTGTATATGAGGAGTTCTGCAAGCCGGAATGTGAGCGTGCCAGAGCTGCCAAAAGACTCAAGCGTTTTGGGGCTACTCTTTCTATAAAAAACAATGATATCGAAATAACAAATTTAGATGGGGTAATAGATCACATCAACACTCTGGCTGGAAGTATCGGTGGTTATGAAGGGTTGAGGATGCTACTTGAAAAACTTTCGTATAAGGCATCTTTTGGTAGATACTTAGTTCCGCATCAAGGCAACTTACCAACGATGTCAATGCTAGAACCAGAAGTTCCGTACGGCTATCTCTTCAACCTCTTCTTGAAATACCTGTCCAACGACAGTTCTTCCATAAAGGTCAACAAAGATTTTGAAGAGTTGAAAAGTGTGACAATGGATTTGTGTTTGGCTTTATACAATTCGCAGAAGGTAAACATCTGGAATGATATAGCCCATATGTCTACCGATATTGTCAGTCTGATGCATGAACTTGTTATCCGTTATGATATTTATACCCTTCCTCAGACAGGAAAAGCGTTTACGGCAGATTGGTGCAGATTTCTAACCAAATGGGTAAAGCGCAATCCTCAATGTACACTTATGCTCAAATCGTTTGTTGAGTATCATCTCAGCCTGATGAAAGTATGTCTTTCTGTAGTTCATAATGACAAGTGCATAATAATATCATCGACAAGCAAAGAAGGAAAGTTAATTAGAAACATTCCCCCGATATTTCAGCCCTATATCATAAAGGATGTAGCATCGCTTAATGAGGATTTTGATATGCCAAACGACTTTCTTAAGTTGAACTATATGATGCACCCTATCTATCGTAAAGGAGATTCTTACGTGCTGCTTCCTACCACGCTTGGTGTATGGAGTTGGTTTGAGAGTTTGAAGAGGGGCATTGTGAAAATGGAAGGCAATATTGGCAAAGAGATAGGCCTTGCAATGGAGGAGTTTATACGCAACAAGATGCAGTCTCATGGAATAACAGCCCATACTGGAAACTATTCATTTGAAGATATTGAGGGAGAGTGTGATTTTCTTATCCAAGCACAGAAGGGAGATTTGCTTATTGAGAGTAAGAAGAAGTCTTTCTCACGAAATGCATTAGAAGGTGATGATCATTTTATCTGGAGTGAGTTGTACGATTTCATTTATTCTCAGATGCAGTGCGTGAGAACAGAATATGGAGTCCGTAAACATAGCCCATTGGAACTGACGAACAAGGAGGGTAACCGGTATTCGTATAGATGGCAGCCTCAATATACAAATAACGATGGCGTATTGCACAACAGATACATATCTAAGGTAACAATGACATTGAAAGAATATGGTCCTATGCAGGACAACATACTTGTCACGCAACTCATTGAGAATATTCTTGGTAAGCATATTAATTCTACATTCACATCAGCTAGCTACAGCAAGCGTGAGATTGATGATTTCAAGAAATACTTTTCAATGGTCAATGAAACGCTTGATATGATGACTAATTATTACAAAAAATTATGTATTAAGAATCCTGCTTTCTATTGTCGCTTTTACAGCATGGAGCAATTGTATTATCTCATTCGCAGATCAAACAATGCAGATGACCTATACAGAGAGATTGCGGAGGTGTATGTATCAACAGGAACACAGAATTTTTGGAACGAACTAGTATTAAGGCTTCAAATGAGAATTGAAAAAGGAATAAATGACGATGATAAACAATGATAACAACATATGAATTGTGGTAAGATGTGTACACACGTATTCAATGCGGTAAACGTCCAATTTTTGCATATTCCGTTTCGTAACAAATAACAATGGCACTCCTGCTCTGGAAAAGCTTATTTACCTGTTAATCAGGCAGAGATTGCTGAGTGTCTCAATTATCGGACTGTTACAATTTTCGAGCAGGTTACAATATAATAGTATAATATAGATTTCATGTCAACTCAAACGTCAAACAACAATAAACGAATAGCTAAAAATACACTTTTTCTATATTTGAGAATGGGGCTAGTACTTGTAGTATCACTCTTTACAACCAGAGTGGTTCTTCAGGCTCTTGGTGTTGAGGATTATGGTATTAATAATGTTGTGAGTGGCTTCGTTACAATGTTTGCTTTTCTCAATACCTCAATGTCTAATGGGGTACAGAGATTCTACAATTTTTCGCTCGGAAAAAAGAATGAGTATAGCATAACCGACGTATATAATACTGCTCTTCAAATTCAAGGAATATTGTCTGTTATTTTATTATTGCTACTTGAGACATTCGGTTTATGGTACATCCATGCTCAGATGGTCATACCTGATGAACGATTTTTCGCAGCGCTATGGGTTTTTCATTTTTCAGTCTTTTCTTTAGTCCTTCTTGTTCTACAGATACCATATAGTGCAGCTATTATGGCCTATGAACGCATGGATTATTATGCATACTTGAGTATTTTTGATGTATTGGCAAAACTAGGGATAGCTTATGCGGTCAAATATGCAACAACCGATAAACTAATACTTTATGGTGCCTTAAACCTGCTGGTTTCTTTTATATGTTTCTTTTTATATTATGGATATGCGAAGCGTCAGTTTCATGAATTGAAAACGGATTTTAAGATCAGAAGACGATTATTTGAGTCGATGCTTTCTTTTTCTGGATGGAATGTTTTTGGCTCTTTTGCATATATGGTAAAAGGACAAGGACTGAACATGCTTCTAAATGTTTTCTTTGGCCCTATCGTGAATGCTGCGAGAGGAATTTCTGCAATGGTTATGAGTGCATTACAAGGTTTTCAAGCAAATATCGTTATTGCATTTCGCCCTCAGTTGGTGCAAGCATACGCTGCCGGAGATAATTGTCGGGTTTTAAAACTTTTTTATAGTTTGTCTAAAGTTTCTTTTATACTTTTGGCAATGTTGTCCATACCAGTTATAATTGAAATTAAATATATTCTTTATTTGTGGCTTGGAAATTATATTCCGGACTACACCATCCAATTTACGATACTAGTGCTTGTAAACATGGTCATTAGCAGCCTAAATACTCCAGTTTCCCAAGTAGTGCATGCGACTGGTAAGATGAGGTCCTATCAGATTGGAACCAGTTTTATAGTATGTGCCATATTACCCGTATCATGGTTGTTTTTGAAGTATGGCTTTGACCCTGTTTCCGTTTATTGGGTGAGTCTTTTTATAACTATTATAAATCAGTATGTCTGCAATGTTCTTCTAAAAAGAGTATATGTGTATAGTTTAACAGAATATTGTATGAAAGTAATACTTCCATGTGCTTTTTTTTCGATTTTGGTTCCAATACCACCATATCTTATATCAACACTACTTCCTGCATCCTTTTTACGATTGATAGTAACTGGATGTGTCAGTGTTGTTACTTCAATAGTGGCGTCTTATTTTCTTGTTCTTGATAAGTCGGAAAAAGAAATGGCTTTAAGTTTTATTAAGCGGAAGAGAGTATGATAAACGAAAATTTGACAAACTACTTAAATTTATTATCTATCTCATATGAGACTAACGTAAATCTTAAGAAAAGAACATGGATTCATAGAGGTGGTATTGCAGAACTTTTTATTACCCCTGTTAATGCAGAAGAATTAGAAAAAGTTGTCTCGTTCCTATATTCCAAAAACATTGAGTTTCAATTGATAGGTCACACTTCTAATCTCTATATTTTAAATTCTTGCGATATTTCTGTTGTGGTATCAACTTCAAAATGTAGGTATTTTTCGCTTGAAAATGGCGTGCTGTACTGTGAATCTGGTGTTGGAGTTATAAGCCTCTCTAAGCAAATGATAAAACAGGGAGTTAAAGGATTTGAGTACCTTACGGGACTTCCTGGTACAATTGGAGCCGCAATTGTTAATAATAGTTCATGTCGTGAAAATAGTATTTCACAATTACTTGTGAGTGCGAAAGTCATCATGAAAGATGGCACTGTTAGAACTTTCTTTCCGCAAGACTTTGACTTTAAATTCCGTATGTCTGTATTTAAGAAACGTGTAGTCGAAGGAACAATTATATCGGCTATTCTTAAAGCAGAATTTGGAGATGCTAATAAATTACTACAAATCGCAGAGGCTAATGACAAAGATCGGGCAATACGTTTGGAAGGACATGCCAATAATCTTGGTTGTACTGTTAACCGATGCTTTATAAACGGGAATATGCCATTGTGGTTAAGAATAGCTCTTTTTATAAATGGAATGTTAGTTAAACCATTTATAAAAACAGAAGAAGCTCAATGTAACCAAAGAAAAAATCTAATATGTTTACTTTCTGGTTATAGAATAATTGCACCATACATCAGTTCGAAAAACCCAATAATTTTTCGTTGGATTGATGATGGGGCTGATGCTGTGTTTCCTTTGTATTTAGAGTTCATGAGGAAAGTTTATAAAACAGATAAATTGGAAATAGAGATTATAAGATAATGGCAAAAGTAAATCTTCTTACAATACATTATGGAAAATGTTATGGTGCAGTAATGCAGACATATGCAACATGTAAAATGCTTGAGGATGCTGGTCATAGCGTCTGTGTGATAAATTTAATTAGCCCCGTGCAGAAAGGGAGTTGGCGGACAATTCAATATTGGAAGGATTGTATTCGAGAGTTTCAATTTTGGTTGTTTAAAAAGAAGTATTTCTCTAAACTTACTAATAAGGCTTATTCAATACGAGATATCTTACTTCCAAATGCCGATGTTACAGTAGTGGGAAGTGATCAAGTATGGAATCGTGACATTACAGGGTGTTTTGGTAATGCTTTTTATCTTGATTTTGTTTGCGGAACTAGAAAGGTTGCTTTGTCTTCGAGTTTTGGTAAAGAAAAATGGGAAGAAAGTGATGAATATACAGAGGATGTTAAGAATCTTCTGTCGCAATTCAGTGCCATATCAGTTCGTGAGTCAACAGGCGTTACTATATTAAACAGTGTATTTGGTCTCAAAGCGATAAATCTTCCAGATCCTACACTTGGATATGGAAAATTTGATAATTTGGTTCTTAACCATAAGCCACTACACCAAGTGTTTTCTTTCCTTCTTTTAGAAGATTCAAGTGCTAAACAAAAAGCGAACCATATCGCCGATATATTAGGTTTACCGCTGTTCCAGCATACTACTATAACATGTAGATTGCAGAATGGTCCTAAACATTGGCTGACTCGTATTAAAAATTCAGAGTTTATCATAACTGATTCTTTTCATGGATTAGCTCTCAGTCTTATATTCAACAAACAATTCTTTGTGTTTTGTGCATCTGAAAAAAAATTTACAAGACTTCGTTCGTTGCTAAAGCTGCTATCTCTTGAAGATAGATATATTGAAAGTATTGAAGATTTTGATAATAGAAAGGATTCGCTTCTTAAACCTATAGACTATACACATGTAAATGCGGTTTTAAAGAACGAGCAAGAAAGATACCATATGTTTATACATAATTCTATATGAAAAAAGTATTAATAGTTGTACCTGGTTGCGGAACTGGAGGTATATTAACATCCTTGATAGCACTTCTAAACTCAACTTTCGTAAACCGCTATAGCGTTAACATATTCATTATGAATGGTTATGGTGAATTTTTGGATCCTACTATGGCCAAATACGACATCGGTTGTAATTATTGGATGTCGAAAGTTTACTCTTACGTATTTAATGCAAAAGGCTGGAAGAAAATAGTCTTGTCATGTTATAAAATTCTATTTAGAATACCCAAATTGGGAAAGACAATTGTTGAAAATATAGAATCTTCAACTATACGCAAGATAGAAAAATTAGAGTATGACTGTGTAATTTCATTCCAAGAGAGTGTTTCTTTGCAATTTGTCTCTAAGTTCAGAAACCCTAATAAAGTGGCATGGATTCATTGTGACTACTCACGTATTTTTACAAATAAACATGAAGAAATGGCTATTTTTTCAAAGTATTCAAAGATCGTAACAGTATCTAATTACACAAAAAATACATTTTGCCAACTATTACCACAGTTGACAGAACGGGTTGTCACCATATATAATATTATGGATACAGATGCAATTTTAGCGAAAGCTGAAAAGGGTATTGATGATAATAGATTCACAACAGATAAGTTTACAATAATCTCAGTAGGCAGAATCTCTGAAGTTAAGCAGTTTCATCTAATCCCTGAAATAGCATTAAAACTTAAATCAAAAGGATATTTATTTAAATGGTACATCATTGGTGGAATTAATGAGCCAGAAGCAGCAAATAAATTACACCAAGCTATTATGAGTAATAAAATTGATGATTGTGTGATATGTTTAGGCAATAAGGCCAATCCATATCCTTATTTTAAGGCTGCAAATCTCTTGATTTCGACATCGTATTCCGAAGCTTGTCCAATGATCTTCAATGAGGCTAAGATACTTAATTTACCAGTTTTAGCAAACGATTATGGGGCAGCATATGAATTTATTAAAGAAGGAAAAGACGGAATGATTTGTCCAATTAATCAGATGGCAGAAGTTATAGGGAATATTTATAATAAGAAATATTCTTTCAAACCGACTATCTTAGAGGTATTTAATAATAATAAAATACAGAATCAAATAGATAACGTTATAAACAATTAGTTATATGTCTGAAAGGCGATTATATAGGCGATTATATATATATTATTTTTTCATGCTAATCGTACTATGCTCTTGGGTTAGCCCTACGTCAGCTCCTCCTATGCCATTGCGATTAGTCTACTTATTAGCCCTAGTACTTCCAGCGATATTAAAAGCTCCCAATATGCTAGTTCCTGTACTTGCATGCTTCACGGCTTTGGGTACTTATGGTATTTCCTGCTCATATATGCCCACTGAGAAGTGGATATATCTTTTGATTGTTGCAGTGAGCCTGTTTCTTGTATTTTCAAGACTAAAATCTTGTCAAAGACCTCCCATAATATTTGTTGTTTTTTGTATATATGTTTGTTTCATAGATTTCATTCGTGGTGAGGAACTTGTAGATATAGATTATAGTCTTCTTATTGTACTGTTGTCTTTCTTTTTTGTAAGTAAAAACGGTTACGAAAAGGATAATTATACGCTCACATTCATAATTATAACGGTTATACTCAGCTTGTTCTTTTTTATATATGGGCAAAGTTCTGCTGTAGAAGTATCAGAAACAGGAAGACGATCATGGGTTGATCCAAATTATTTTGGAAATGTATGTGGTATGGGGGTGGTTTTAGCTTATAATGTAGTTGTAAATAAACTTGCGCCAAACAGATATTTTAATAAAATAGCAATTATAACCGTTACCTTAGGTATGCTCTTATTAGTTATGAATGCTTCTCGAGGAGCCTTTCTGTCTATGAGTGTGGCTATTGTGGTTGTAACTGTGTTTTCTAAAGTAAAACTCAAAAAGAAAATAGGAATAGCATTACTTGTAGCTTTAGGAGTTATTGCTATGTATTCTCTCGGAGCCTTTGATGTCTTAACAGAGCGTTTAATGGATGAAGACATCACAGGTAACGGCAGAACCATAATTTGGGGGGCGAAGATGCAAGGATATATGAATGGAGATACTTTTGAAAAGCTATTTGGCATAGGTTACTCAAAAGGTTTCTATTTGGCTATACCTGGAGGTTTTGGTTTCCATAATGATTACTTGGCGTTTCTTGTAGATTATGGAGTCGTAGGTCTAATCCTCTTTTTTTGCATAGTAGCATATCCATTGAAGTTAGTCGCAAATAGTCCATCTAAGCGTCCAATCGTAATCTCACTATTAGCCTTTATTCTTATATGTTCAATGACTTTGGAGCCATTTACATATGGCAGGCTTACTTATTGGTATTTTTATATGCTAATTGTTCTGTTAGCTAGATGGGATCATCCGGTCGCATCTAAGTAGCTACTGTTGCACGGAGAACATAACACAGAAAGAATACGCTACAATCTCAGTCGTTTCTAGTGCAGGATAAAGCAGAAAGAAATTTTGTGTGTCTTCTTTGTCATTTACATGATAAATATGGGTCTGCTTTTGAAATGGTAGAGCTAAAGTGACGGCCTAATCCTGAATCGGACATGTGAAATGTAATTCTGGGGTGAAAACTAAATCCATGTCTCTGGAAACTGAAAAGATTGAAGAGTGTGGTGTTGAAAGTTCAGACTCGGAATTTGGATGGCATTTTTACTGTTTCGCTTAAATTTAAAGCAATAATATTAATAAGAAGCAGAATATCGTGTATTAAGATTATTTTATTATGATAACTTCACGTAAGCAACTTAAGTTCTATCTACAAGCTGATATGATGATGAACAGAGGGTATTTTAAGGTACCTCTTAAGAAGCGATTTTTACAACTGTTCTCTCCAGATTATATTATGTTATGGAGTTTTTATAATCTATGAGGAAAGTTCAGTATTATACATGTAATGGGGGAGACTGTCTTAAAAGTAAAAGTACCCCCAGTGAGGATTGAAAATTCGTTGTCGCCCCTGTATAGGGGGACAGACTTTTCTACTCTCGCCGAGACTTTTCAGACAGTCTGGGGGGGGGAGAGACTGTCTTAAAAGTCAAACATTCCTCAGTGAGAATCAAGAATTCGCTTTGGCTCGTTATAGAGAAATGAACAAATTTAATCTCGAATGGACTTTTGAGACGGCCTTGGAGGGAGTTTCCACCACAGCAACTCATTCAAAAATAGGATTTCAAGGAACTTACTTTATTCGTTTTTTTAATTTATCAGTACTAATCGATAATTATGGGAAATAAAATATATATACTGTGCAATCATTTTGTTTATGGTACCGCAATTGCAAATAGGTTACTGGCATATGCTAAAGGTTTTAAAGAGTGTGGATTCTCTATAGAGATAATTGGTTTGCGTGAGTTTGCTCCTAAGGATTATGTAAGTGAAAAAGGAATACATATAAGAGGAAACTTTGCAACGCGAGCCTCGAATAGATATCTATGTTTGTTGTTATCTTACCTATTTGTATTAAAGTTTTTGTTTCTTGATTTAAAAAAGAACAGCATAACCTTATTATATGGTTGTCGGGAATATTTGCCATTATTTGCAAAATTTAAGAAGGGAAAAATATTCAATGAAATGACGGAACATCCAGACGTAGTCACTTCAAAAATAGTTAGCACAAAGAATTTCAATAAAGCGTGTAAAAAATTAGATGGAATGTTTGTTATTTCCAGACCTTTAAAAAGGTATTTTTCGGAGAACGGAATTAATAATATCCATATAATAAATATGATAGTAGACAAAGAGAGATTTGATAATGTTGAGATAAACAATTGTGGCTGTAAATATTTAGCGTACTGTGGTAATATTTGTGATGACTCTAAAGATGGGGTTTCTGAATTACTTCGAGCTTTCACTATATACCACAAGTGTTTCATTGATAGGAAACTATATATCGCAGGCCCTATTAAATCTCAAAAGCAAAAAAAAATATATGAAGATTTTGCATTTGCAAACGGGATAGGTGATTACGTATCATTTTTGGGTGCAGTGTCACCCAATGAAATGCCTAAATTGTTGTCGAATGCTGAAATGCTATTATTGACAAGACCTAACAACAAACAGGCTCATTATGGTTTTCCGACAAAACTGGGGGAGTATCTTTTGTCAAAACGACCTGTAGTAGTTTCTAGAGTCGGAGATATCGATGCATTTCTAATAGATGGCGTAAATGCTGTATTAGTTCAACCAGATGATATTGCTGAAATTGCGAATAAAATGATGTGGGTTTCCAATAATCCTTCAGAGTCAAACGAATTAGGACTTAAAGGTTATGATTGTGCAATAAGTAATTTCAATAACTTGACTGAAGTCAAAAAAATGCTTCACGCATTTGGTATGTAATAAATAAATTTAGTATATAATAAAATTATGTGCTGTAATCTAGTCTTATGCAGTAATTACTACAAAGACCTTATAATTTAGCAACTATGGTGTGATGGAAAAATGAATCCATCAATCCACTTAGAAAGTGAAGAATTAGTGAAATTGTAAAAACAATCTGCAAGTCAGAATCGTGAAATTTTTCTGAAATAGCGTCAAATATTGCGTTTCCGAAGTTTTAACTTGTAGAAATAGCTATAATAGAGGCATATGAGTAAACGAAATCAATTCATAAAAGCAATAAAGGATCCGTTCTGGATGTTTGCTGCAATTTTTCGAAGATTGTCACCTTTCATTAAGAATGATGCCTTATATTTAAAGGTTTTGTTCTTTTTTGAAATGAGAGGTAAAATACTTCATCTGAAAAATCCTAAATCTTTCAACGAGAAATTGCAATGGTTAAAAATATACGATTATAAGCCTGAATATACTAAATTGGTAGATAAATTGGCTGTCAAGAATTATGTAGAATCACGTATAGGCAATAAACATATTATTCCGACTTTAGCCGTTTGGGATAGTGTGGAAGACATAGATTGGAATTCATTGCCAAATCAATTTGTCTTAAAGACTACACATGGTGGTGGAGGATGTGGTGTTATTGTCTGTACTGATAAAACAAAGTTTGATAAAATAAAGGCTAAAAATAAATTAAAAAAGTCCATGTATACAAATGCTGGACAGACGTATCGTGAGAAGCCTTATCTAAATGTGCCTCGCAAAATTATAGCAGAAAAATATATTGCAGAGCAGATAATTAACAATGGTGAAACTAAAACTGATTTACCAGACTACAAGTTTTTTTGTTTTAATGGAAAAGTGAAATTCTTTAAAATAGACTTTGGGCGTTTTGTAGAACATCACGCTAATTATTATTCACCAAATGGTGATTTGCTGCCTTTTGGTGAGGTTGCTTGTAAACCAGATCCAAATCATGTGGAGAACATGCCAAGCAATCTTTCAGAAATGATTCGTTTAGCTGAAACTTTGTCTGCTAACTATAAGTTTTTGCGAGTAGATTTGTATAATGTAAACGGTAAAATATACTTTGGCGAACTCACATTCTACCCAGCTGCTGGTATGGGAGCTTTTATCCCAGAAGAATGGGATGAGAAGTTAGGAAACTTGTTAGCATTGTCTTGATATAATAAATTATAAAAAAATAGAATAATTATGACAATAAAACATTTCTTCGAAGTATATCCTCCTAAAAGAATGTGGAGGAAACTATGGATTGGACTATCAAGTTTGCCTATGTTGCCTCAGCATAGAGCAAGGATTTTGAAATTGGGGGGGGGGTAAATATTAAAGGTAAAGCAGTTATCTACGGAGGGGTGGGTATCGATACAGTCGCCCCTGATATGATTTATATAGGTAATCATGTTGCTATTACTTCAGGCACAAAGATATTGACACATTATCTGGATCCTAACAAAAAAGGCAGAATCTTTCGTTTGGGTGAAGTTCGTATAGAAGATGATGTCTTTATAGGACTGAATGTAATTATATGTAATTCTGTGACAATTGGTAAAGGTTCCATAATAGGTGCTGGAAGTGTTGTGACAAAAGACATTCCTCCTTATCAGGTATGGGCAGGAAATCCAGCACGATTTATAAAGGAGCGTGCTCATTAAATAACTAAATAAAAATAGGAATGAAAAGAGTTTCAATTCTTTTATCAACTATAGATTCAGGAGGAGCTGAGAAACAGGCTGTTTTGCTTGCTTCTCAGCTCTCAAAACATACAGAAGTGAATTTAATTGTGCTGTATGGCAATCATTCTGAATACAAACGCAATGTAGATTTACTTGCTGAAAGCACAGTAAAAGTACATAAGCTTATTGGTAATATGCTCTCTAAGCTAAGATGTATCAAGAGCATAATAAAAGAAAGTAAAACCGATGTATTGCTGAACTACTTGACTATGCCAGATTTCGTTGGGTCGTTGGTGGGGCGTATGTGTGGTATTCGGGTCTATAATGGCATACGCAATTCTAGAATGCCCAAGGGTAAGATGTTAATAGAAAAGATAGTGCATAATCTTTTTGCAACAGGAACAATTTACAATTGCTATTCTGGCGCAGATTATTTTGGCAATCATGGTTTTAGGAGAAAGAAGAATATCGTAATTCCCAACTGTTTTCCAGATATAGAAGAAACAATTATACGTCCAGACCATAAGGTTAAGACAATCATAACTGTAGGTCGTTTTGATCCACAAAAGGACTATGAGACGCTTATTAAAAGTGTTGCGAGACTGTCACGAAATGATTTCCGTCTCTGCATTGTAGGTTATGGTGTACTTGAGGAGCAAATTCGCACATGGGTAAAGGTGTATAATATTGAAAACAAGACTGATGTTTACATTAAACCAAATAATGTGTCCGAATTGGAGCGAAATGCAGATATCTATATTTCAACTAGTTTTTTTGAAGGAACAAGTAATAGCATAATGGAAGCCTTGAATTGGAGTTTGCCAGTTGTGGCTACGAATGTAGGTGATAATGACCATTTAGTGATTGATGGAGAGAATGGTTTCCTGCATCTTATTGGTGATGTCGATGGCCTATCTGCGTCTCTTTGTAAGTTGCTTGATTCGGCAAAACTACGCAATCAAATGGGACATAAAGGCAACCAAAATCTCAGAGAAAACTACTCAATTGAAATATTTGAAAAGAGATATATTGACTTGATAGAAGGAAAGGAATTGAGATGAGAACAGTATTCGTAGGCGCTCAGGAAAAGCCTAATGGCGTGAGTTCATACACATACAACCTTGCGGCAGAACTGAATAGGAAAGGATTTAAGTCGTCAGTACTGAGTTTCGGATCTTGTAACAAAGAATCTGAATATAAAGGAATTTTAATTAAACAATATAAGTGTCCGGGAGGAACGATGACTAGCATCCCAATATTGTATTGGAAATCGCTGCCATACATTATTAAACACAGAAGATCAATAGATATTGTTTCTTATCAGACCACTACTTTTTCAATATTTCCATCTTTAATTGTTAGAATGTTTGGTATGAAAGCAAGTACCATTATTCATAGTTTGGCGGAAGATAGCCCCAAACATGGCTGGAAGATGAAATATCTGCTTCGAGCTATGATGAAATTTTCATTGTTCTTCTCTAAAACAATCATAACTGTTAGTCAGACCAAAGCAAAAGAGATTTTTGATAGATATGGCGCGAAGTGTCATGTGGTTTCTTGTGGTGTGTTTTTGCCTGATAATCGCCCTTTGAATAGTGATGTGATAGAGCGTAATGGCATCAGGCAAAATAAATATTTTCTTACTATTGGTCGTGTGGATCCAATAAAGAACCTAGAAATCCTAATTGATGCTTTTAAACAGCATGAACATGGAGACTACCAACTGGTAATAGGTGGCGATACTGATACTGAATATGGCAAATCAATTGTTGAACGTGCATCTGATTGCAAAAATATCATTTTTGTAGGAATGGTATCTGGAGATGCTAAGGACATGCTATTAAAAAATTGCACGGCATATTGTCTTGTGTCATCTTCTGAGGGGCTGCCTATAGCCCTGCTCGAAGGCATGGCATACGGCAAGATACCGATAGTCTCTCGTATTCCTGCTATCCAAGAAGTCCTTGAAAAGCATAATATTGGACTTTGGAGTGATGTTAAGAATGTAAAACAATTGTCTGAAAATATGAAGTCTGTGGAAACTGACTATGATAGTTTGAAGGTACAAGGGGAGTTGGCTTTGAAAGTTATTATGGAGAACTATACATGGTCTCAAATCGCTGATCAATATGTGGAACTAGGAAAGGAGATATATAATACTTAATGATACGATACATGTATGAGTAAGATACTATTGCTTGATGGAGAAGGCGTACAAGTGGTGTGTATGGCCCGCGAGTTGAATAAATTAGGACATGTGCTAACTGCCCTTTGTGCACAAAGGGTTAGCAGCGGGTATGCTACCAAATACCTTCAACATAAGTACAAATCCCCAAACTTACACCTTGAGCCAGAGGCGTTCAAGGCTTATTTCTATGAGCATCTTAAGTCACACCAATATGAATTGATTATTCCAATGGGAGATGAGTCTGCTTATTTCTTAAGCCTTGAAAAGGAAAAGGTTGAGCAGCAGTATAAGATTATTTGTGCGGTGGAGACATATTCTACCTTTGAGTTGGCTAATGATAAGCAGAAACTTATGGAGGTATGTGAAAAGTTCGACATCGTGCATCCACATACCAGGGCTTTACCTTCAATAAAGTTGGGGACAGAAAGTTCAGAGTTTAAGAATAATTTAAAATCTGTGGCAGAGTATGTGGGATTTCCTGCTATGATTAAGCCTAACTTGTCGGCAGGAGCTAAGGGGATTACTAAAGTTGGAAACTTGGAGGAACTTGAAGACAATTATCCAGCTATTGCTAAGAGCTTTGGCGCTTGTGCGCTACAGCAGTATGTGGAACAGCCTGATTATTATTATAATGTAATGTTGTTTCGTAGGTATGATGGAAAGACAGTTGCCTCAACTGTGATTAAAATACGCAGGTTCTTTCCACTTAAAGGTGGTACAAGTTGCTATAGTGAGACGGTGGAACATCCATTTCTCGTAGAACAGTGTGAACGCTGTTTGGACAAATTAAATTGGCATGGCTTTGCTGACTTTGACATATTGGAAGATAAACGGACTCATGAACTTAAAATTATTGAGATTAACCCTCGCGTCCCATCAAGTCTCCAGGCTAGTTTTGCTGCAGGTGTAAATTTTGCGAAAATATTTGTAGATGAATATCTTGGCAATGGCGCAGAACTGTTTGATATGACTAAATATAAATCTGGTCGGCAGGTTCGATGGTTTGGATTGGATGTGATGTGGTTTTTGTTTTCACCCGAGAGATTCAAGTTTAAACCGTCATGGTTTAAGTTCTTTGGGAAAGATGTAAGTTATCATGATGGCGCATGGAATGATCCATTGCCTATGATAGCCGGATGTCTTCAGGGAATTATGAAGTATTTGGATCCAAATTTTAGAAAAGCTAAACTGAAAGGATAAAACATAGGAATATTATGGATAGTACAAGACTGGTGAATCCGATAGGGGGGGGGTAAAAGATTAGATTACAATGACTTAGCCAAGGCTTTTGGAATGTTGGCAATCATTTGGGGCCATATCCGTCTTACAGGATGGAGTAATGCGTTCGTATATGCATGGCATATTCCTTTATTTTTCTTCCTGAGTGGTATGGTTTTCAATAAATGTAAATATGCTGATTTCAGGACTTTTTTTATGAAGAAAGTGAAATCGCTGCTCGTGCCTTATGTGATATTTTCGTTCTTGACATGGTTTGTGTGGGTCGCATTCTCCTTAGTGACACATGCTCAAGTGGATAGTTACTGGATGCCGTTGGCGCAGACTTTCATCGCTCAAGGTAGTGGTGGTTTCTTGGTTCACAATGTGCCGCTGTGGTTTGTAACTTGCCTGTTTGTGATGGAGGTCATCTATTATTTCTTGTCTGATTTCAAGGAAGTATGGATTTTGATTGTCAGCATTGCCTTGGCATCGGTAAGTTATTACATGATTACGTATGTCGATGTCGTAGATATTACTTTGCTGCCATGGAATTTGGAGGTCGCTTGTCTTGGCTTGCCTTTTTTCGCGATAGGACATCTGATAGTGCAGAAATTCGGACATCAGCAGATGCAGAACTGGGTGGATAGCCATCGTGTCGTTGCACTTATTTCATGCATGTTGCTTGGTTCTCTTGTGTTTATTGGAAGTAGTTGCAATGGCAGCATATCATTTGGACATGCAGATATACATAATCCGTTGATTACCTATCCATGTGCATTGGCGGGAATAGCGATGATGCTTTTGTTCTGTATGTTGCTTGCTGGTACTGAGTCTTGTCGGAATGATGCAAAGTGGATGCATTGGATTAAATGGTTCGGTCGCAACAGTTTCACCGCTATGGCTATCCACAATCCGATCAAGGGCTTTGTCTGTGTGATCGCTGGTGTGCTTTTAGGATGTGGAAGTGCTGCAGTTTCTAATAACGGTAGTTATTCGGTGGTGGCATTTGTATTGACATTGACAATTACTATTGTTGGTATTTCTCTGGTTAATTGGGTAAAGACAGTATATAATAAGTTGGTGATAAAATAGATGATAGCTGGAAGCTGAGCATAAGTGCCAGTCCATATTCCAACTATTGCATATTTGAATTTTAAAAAATGAAAAGAGTACTGATAACTGGTGCCAATAGTTTTGTGGGTACTTCCGTGGAACGTTGGCTGATGCGTGAGCCTGATAAATATCAGGTGGATACGGTGGATACTATGGATGGAGTTTGGAAACAAGCCGATTTCTCGAAGTATGATGCTGTATTTCATGTTGCAGGTATTGCGCATGTGGATCCGAAGCCGGAAATGGCTCCTCTTTATTATAAGGTAAACAGAGATCTGGCTATAGAGGTGGCTAAGTGGGCGAAGTCTCATGGCGTGAAGCAGTTTATTTACATGAGTTCGAAAATCGTTTATCACGCGAGCAAGTCATTGAAGGGGGATGTGGTAACCAAAGATACGATGCCTAACCCTAATGATTTCTATGGTGATTCTAAATTGCAGGCAGAAAAGGGCTTGAATGAATTGTCGTGTGATACGTTTAAGATAGCTATTATTCGTCCGCCAATGATTTACGGGCCTACCGGAAAGGGTAATTTCCAGAGGCTGGCTTGGCTGGCCACTAAGACACCGGTATTTCCGGCGTGGCACAATAAGCGGTCGATGCTTGCCATTGACAATTTGTCTGAATTCGTGAAGCAGCTGATCGAGAGAGAACTGGACGGTACATTCTATCCGCAGAATAAGGAGTTGGTGGACACTGTGGAGTGTATCCGGTTTTTTGCGAAGATGTACGGAAAGAAGGTTTGGATAACCGGTTTGTTTAATCCTTTGGTATGGTTGGGTTCTTTCGTTTTGCCTCAGATTCCTAAGATGTTTTCGGATTCGTATTATGTCCCGGAGATGTCAAAATATGATTTTGACTATAATGTGGTGACTTTTGATGAGAGTCTTAAGGGGATAGAACCGAAGAAGACAATGAGATAATGGTTTTGTTTTATGGCGTATAGATTTTTCAAGCGCTTTTTCGACGTTGTTTGCGCCATTTTGGGCATCGTCGGTACGTCGCCGATATGGATTGTTTCTATTATTCTGACGGAAGTCAGCGATCCCGGGCCATTGTTCTATTTCGCCAATCGTGTCGGGAAGGATAACAGGCGGTTCAAGATGTGGAAGTTCCGTTCCATGCGTGTGGCTCGTGGCGCAAGCGAGGCTTCGCTTCGTCCGGAGCAGGATCGGATCTTTTGGTGGGGAAGGATCATGCGGAGGCTCAAGATTGATGAGCTGCCGCAATTGTTGAATATTCTTAATGGGACGATGTCGATTGTCGGCCCTCGTCCGGCGGCGGTGGATCAGGTTGAGGTCACCCGTGGTGGAGAGAATGCGGTCGCCTCAACAGTGCCTTGTGGACTGACAAGCCAGTCCAGCCTTTGGGACTACATCTATGGTGATCAGTTCCCGGATGAGAAGGAGTACAATGAAAAGGTTCTGCCTGTCCGACTGAAACTTGACGTTTATTACGTGAGGCATGCCTCTTTCTTCGGAGACATGAAACTAATCCTTTGGACAGTCATCGCGATAGCCTACACCGCCTGTGGAATGTATCCTCAATGGATGCATGATAAGTTGGTGGGATATTCGAAGACTGTTTAATTGTTATCTTGTTGGACGTAAGTAAATGAACGATTTCATCGCTTCCATAATGCTCATGGGTGCCATGGCATCTTCCGAGGGTTATTTGCCGTACTGGATGACGACCAACCAGTATGGGCTGATGCCGGAGAGGAATGGCGGGTTGGCGCTGCTGCAGGCAAGCACACAATTTGATCAGTCCAAGACTATTCAATACAGGTTTGGCGCTTCTTTGGCGGCGAATAGTTATAAAAACCCGCTTGGTCTTTCATCAAAATCTGTGAATATGATGGTGGATGAACTCTATGGGTCTATCAAGTGGAAGCCGTTTACATTGGATGTCGGAATCAAGCATAGGGACAATGATTTCATGAGCGCATCATATTCACTTGGATCATTGTCTGTAACAGGAGGGCATCTTGTGGAAACGGGCAATGCCCGATCCATGCCTGGGTATCTTGTCAGCATGGATCCAGTGGCGGTGCCGTTGACTCGTAAGCATTTGTGGATTTATGGTGCATACGGAGATTTCGCGACTACAGACAATCGCTACGTTAAGGATGCGCTGGTGCATAGGACAAGAATAGGGCTGCGTTTTTCACTGACAAAGAGGCTGTCATTGGATGCGGTGTTGGATCATTATGCCATGTGGGCAGGGGAACATCCTACGGATGTGAACTACCCGGTTTCGCTGAAGAATTACATAAGGGTCGTGACTGGCAGCAGCGCCGGTGGCGACGGGACGATGAGCGACCGGTTGAACGTCATTGGTGACCAAGGAGGAAGCGAGATCATCCGGGTCTCGTACCGTACAGATGACTGGGCTATTGTCGCCCAGCATGACATTCCCTACAACGATGGATCTGGGATGGGATTCTATAACTTCCCCGATGGTGTGAACACGCTATCCTTTAGTTCCCATGATAAGAACAGATGGATTAGCGATGTTGTGTACGAGCATCAGTATACTATGTATCAATCTGGGCCGATTAATGGCGAGGCTTTCGATAAGGACGGGCATTCAATCACTCCTCCCGGAGTGTCCACAGTAGGTGTTGATAATTATTTCCATAACTCATATTACAAATCTTGTTGGACTCATCACGGAAGGACGATTGGTGATCCTTTGTTCTTGCCCAAGGGTGTGCATGTTGGCGAATGGTCGTCTGCCTTGGTTAATCTTGGCATAGAAAACAGTCGAGTAAAATCGCACCATCTTGGTATAGGCGGGAAATTGTTCCGCAAGTACCCTTACAAACTGATGCTGACCTATAGTGAAAACTATGGAACATACGTTACTCCTTACACGGGTGAATCTCAATACCAGAAACCTTGGGGAACGGTCAAAGAGACTGGCTTAAAGCAGTTTTCGGGTGCGTTTATGGGGCAAGTAGATTCCATTTTCAAAGTTAAAGGTCTTACTGTTTTGTATGGTTTATATGCCGACAAAGGACAATTGTATCAGGACTCTGTCGGAGTTACGTTCGGAGTGAGATATTCAATAGGAAAATCTAATTAAAAATATTCACAATGAAATATTTACTTGTAGTCGCCCATCCTGATGATGAGGTGCTTGGGGCCGGTGCGTCCATGTTCAGATGGAGTCGTGAGGGGCATCAGATTGATGTCGCCATCATGTGCACGGAGGCGAAGGCGCGCGCTTTCCGCCCGGAGGATAAGGAGTTGGATGAAGATTTGAACGCTTCGTCGGACTTCCTTGGAATACACCGAAAGTTCGAGGCCACATTCCCGAACATCGAGATGAACACGGTTCCTCATCTGAAACTTGTGCAGTTCATCGAAAGCGCTATCCGTGAGAGCGAGCCGGACATCATCATCACCCATCATCCGGCGGACACGAACAATGACCATCTTCAGACCTCAATGGCGTGCCAGGAGGCGGTGCGTCTGTTCCAGCGCCGTCCGGAGGTGAAGCGTGTACGGGAACTCTGGTACATGGAGGTGCCGTCATGTACGGAGTGGAAGATCAACAGTGCGATGGTGACATTCAACCCTAATTGTTACGTTGAGGTCGGCAAGGAGGGTGTGGATGCCAAGGTGAAGGCGCTTTCGATGTACAGGGGCGTGATGAGGCCTTATCCGCATCCGAGGTCGGCGGAGTTTATCGAGGGCCTTGCGGCGTATCGTGGCGGACAGTGGGGATTGATGTATGCTGAGGCTTTTGAGGTGGTGGTGAGAGCGTATTAGTGGAGGGGAGGCGAACGCATTGACATTGACTTCTGTATGGCCTTGGGTTGATTTGTTGTGACAGGGATTTGGGACAAAATCGAGACACGTGCTTTATCAGAGGCTTACTGTTTTGTGAACAATCAGATATTATTTCAATACGAGAAGTATTGTTAGTAATGCTATACAGACTTGCATCAAGTTTGTACCAAGTCTTTAGAAGCATGGCGCGACATTCAGACGCTTGATGTTGTTGCGAAAGCAATAAGAGTTATGAATAATGAGACATCATTGAAGTCTCTAATGGATTTAGGGGATTATGATGGAAATTGACAATAAGTTCATCTCGAAGTTGCTGTACGAGGCTGCGGAAAATCCACGGCTTCGTCAGAACTATGACCTGCGCACGTCATCCGACGACAACAGCCAGCGTATGCTCAATGCTCTTCTTCCTGGCACTGTGGTTCCTATCCATCGGCACCCGAACAGCACCGAGAATGTCCTACTGCTTCATGGAAAATTGGTCGAGGTCCTTTACGAGGAAGATCGGCCTGGAGACGGCATTGAACCTGGAGATGGCATTGAACAAAAGCCGGACAAAGCAATTGGGCGTAGCCTCCATGAAACGGCACGCATTGTCCTGGACCCGTCCTCCGGCAGTTACGGCTGCGTTGTCCCCGCCGGCACCTGGCACACGGTCGAAGTCCTGGAGCCGTCCGTCATCTATGAGGCCAAGGACGGGAAGTACGGCGAAGACGGGAGCGAGACGGTGTGAGTTTTGGGGTGGACGCGGAGATTGTTCCGGCATATACTTATACTGCGTCGGCATCTGTCGTCGCTCATGTCGGTGCTACCATTGTCCTGGTGGATTTTCAGAAGGACAATGTCGAGATGGATTACGATAAACTGGCTGATGCTATCACGGAACGCACAAAAGTCATTGTCCCTGTGGATATTGCTGGTATCTGCGCTGATGTGGATAAGGTTCGTGAGATAGTGAACCGTCCTGAAATTCTGGCAAAATTCCATCCTGCAAATGATATTCAGAAGCTTCTGGGCCGTATCGCCATTTCCAATGACTGCGCTCATTCATTTGGAGCTTCGCGTCATGGCAAGATGGCTGGCGAGATTGCTGATTTTTCTTCGTTCTCTTTCCATGCGGTGAAGAATTTCACTACTGCCGAAGGCGGCGCATTGACATGGAATCTGCCGTTCGGAAACGAGAAGGTGGAGCGTCAGCAGGTGTATTGTGGAAGTCCTGTACCTTTCATTGAGGGTGAGACCTGGAACGAGTTTATCTACCGTCTCTCCCAGCTGTTCTCGCTTCATGGCCAGAACAAGGATGCGCTCGCGAAGACGAAGCTAGGTGCATGGGAGTACGATATCATTGGCCCATGGTACAAATGCAACATGACCGACATCATGGCGGCTCTCGGTCTAGTCCAGTTCGAGCGTTATCCGTCAATGCTGGAGAAGCGTCACGAGATGGTTTCATTGTACAATGCCGGCATCGATTCTCTGAACGCTGGCCTTGATGCAGCCCATCAGGTCAAGTATCTGAATCACAGGGCTCCAGATCATTGTTCTTCGCACCATCTTTACCTGGTCCGTCTTCAGGGCCGCACCCGCGAAGAGGCCAACATAGTTATCGAGCAGATGGCCGAGCGCGGCATCGCAACCAATGTCCACTACAAGCCTCTCCCGATGATGACCGCCTACAAGGCTCACGGCTTCGACATCGCCGATTTCCCGAACGCCTATCACCTGTTCGAAAATGAAATCACGCTCCCTCTGAACACCAAAATGTCAATGGAGGACGCCGAGTACGTGATAGAGAATTTCGTGGAGATTGTGAAGGGACTGTAGCTGATAGATGAACTAGTCGCTCGAATTTTGGTGTAATATGTGGATTATACAGGATTCGGGCGAATCTTGGTATTTAGGGACAAGGTGACGATTAGGTGCATTTTCATTGACAAGTATCTTGAAGGTGTGAGGTCTGCATTGGCATTGACCTTAATCTTCGGCTTGGAAGTTTGGTTGTGTGTGTTGTTTGCGGGGCTTTTTGTTTGGGCGGTGGAAGCTGGGTGAGGGAGTTGTGTTATTGAGGTTTTTGTGGGGTTTTAGGACCCTTTTCTTAAAACGTTTCATTGGGTTATTTGGGCGTGTGGTGGTTTCGGATGTGTTCGGGACAGTGCTACGGTGTCAAAAGGGTCAAGGCTGGACGACGCGGACGGAAATCCTGTGCTTCTTGTTCGGCAGCCACATGGTGGCGGGCAGTAGGCGGATAGGATAGAACGAATGGCACGTTTGGCGGCTGCCTGACACTGACACTTCAGCCAATGTGGATTTCTTTCGGGGGAACTGTATCCTCGCCATGAAAAACAGACAAAAAATCCGGCCGAAACGACCGGAGAGAGATATAAAATTGAAATTTTGATGAGTCGGACGCAGAAATTGAAGGGATTGGTCGCTGCTTCGCTCATATTGAAAACATTAAACGATAATCCCGAAGTAATCAAGTTGTTGCATTTATATACGATAATATGATCGATAGGGCACATTTAGAGCAATGGGCTGATATGCAATCAGCGAAGGGAGATTTCCCTGAACTGATCAGACGTTTAGTTTACGCCTCTGTTACTCCGTATTTGGAGAAATGCAATATCCCATACGGAAGCGCTGTTTATATGGGCGGTTGGGACGGAGAGGTAGATGCGACTCAACAGACAGAGTATTTGCCACAAGGGAAGTGTCTTCTTGAGTTTGGAACAAACAAAGGAGTTCAATCTAAGGCTGAGGATGATTATTCAAAACGCAGTTCAGACGCAAGTATCAATCATGCGGAGACTACATTCATTTTTATGACGCCTCGCGTATGGGAGAAAAAAGATGAATGGGTGGAGAGTAAAAAGAAGGATGGAATATGGAAAGATGTCCGTGCTTATGACTCTACTGTTATTGCACAATGGATTATTTCTGTACCATCAACAGAGTTGTGGTTCGCCCCACATGTGGGGATTCAGCCTGATCATTTAATAATGGGCGAAGAACGCCTTGAAGAACTACTAACAGGGTTGGATGTTAAACTGCAACCTTCTTTCTATATTGCAGGTCGAGAGAAGATTGCCCAGGAGCTTTTGGAGAGGTTGAATCAGCCGACTTTAATGGCTTACAGGGCGGCATCTAAAGAAGAAGCGATGGGGTTTATCCTCGCCGCAGGAAAAATGTTCCCAGAAAAGCAGCAAAAGGAGTATTACGCAAAAACAATTGTTGTAGAAGATAAGTCTAAGTTTAGACTTATGGGGACTCAGACGTCAATGATTAATCTAGTCCCAGCCTTCGATGATGCGACAGTCCTTTACAGAGCGGTGTCACAAGGGAAGATTGTACTTGTTCCATTAGGGCCAGGTGATGACTTTAATCAATTAGTCGTTGACCTTCCAAGTGCAGATCGATTTGGATTAGAACAGTCTTTGATGGCGAGTGGAATTGAGGGAGATAAAGCACGACGGATTATCAAAGATTGCTCATGTAATCTAACAATGATAAAAAAGGCCCTTGGATTCCCTATTCTACGGGTGGACTGGCTGAACGACGAGAATATAGAAGAGATAGCGCCTGCACTCATCGTGGAGAGATGGAATGAGAATTATGATGGTGACAAAGAAGTTATGTCTTCTTTGTCCGGAATGCCATACGATAACTTTATGGCATCAATAATCCGTTGGTCTCAAAAGCCCGTTCCACCCGTAATGAATGTGGGTGCTCTTTGGCGTATTACATCACCATTGTCGCTTTGGTCAGACATAGCGTTCATTGTAAAGAAAGAACAGTTAGACTGTTTATCCTCGCTTGCACATAAAGTATTAACGGGGGAAGAAAAGCTCTATTCAGACCAATTACGTCAGGGTATTCTCAATTCATTGATCATTCTGTCTTGGCATGGGAAACAATTGATTGTACCAAAGTCTTCATGCCAGAACTATACAGACAGTATCATTCAAAACATAATAGCTAATGCTGATGCTGCAAGATGGGGCGTAATTGCAAAACAACTACCACTTATAGCAGAAGCCTCTCCTTCTATTTTCACAATTGAGGTTAACAAGTCTCTATCTCAGAAGGATTCGCCTATTATGTCACTGTTCAATGAGGAGGATGGGTTCTTCGCTCCAGAAAGTAAATATCCATATCTTCTCTGGGCTCTAGAGAGTTTAGCCTGGCTACCCGATAGAATTTTAGAGGTTGCGGATATTTTATTGAAGCTATCCGAGAGTGATCCAGGAGGGAAACTTGCGAATCGTCCCTTTAGTAGTTTGGTTGATATCTTTTTGCCTTGGAAGCCTCATACTACGGCATCGTTTGAAGATCGGCTTTCCATATTACACGAGTTAGGGAAAAGAGGGTATTCCAAAATGTGGAACCTTCTTATAGCATTACTACCCAAAAACAGTGGTTATACATCAGGTACTCACCAACTTAAGTGGCGTGGATATGATTTAAGTATCCCCAGTGGCGCAACATACGCTGAGATTTGGAAACATACGGAGTTTGTATGTGACGAGTTGAAAGCCTGTTATGATGGCAGTGATATCCATATGGCAGAGCTCATCGATGATTTGCTACCAATACCATCGGGAATAAGATGTAAACTGATATCTTGGATTAAAGACATTATTCTTTTATCGAATAGTCCACTTCCGGAAACACGAAAAAAAATGCGCGAAACACTCTGGTTTCAGAAGAACCGAAAAGAGGACAGCCCCGGTTATCTGAATGAATCAGAGTTAGAGGATATCCGCTCGGCTTATAATGCTCTCACACCTAAGAATCCTGTTGAAAAGGACAAATGGCTTTTTGATGAGTTAGCACCTGGACTTCCAGAAATAGTGGATGATGAGGGGGATTACCTGGAAGAGATGAAGGTGCGCGTTAAGCAACGAGAAAACGCTGTAGCTGGTTGGTTAAAGATCATGTCTATAGAGGATGTGGTGTTGGTCAGAAAGGTGGTAAAAGAGCCACATGAGTTTGGGCTGACATTAGGTCATTTTTATAAAACAGATGGTTTAACCGAGTTGGTATTAAATCTTCTGTTAGAGCCAGAGGATGATAAATTTATTAGTGGCTACTTACAAGGTATGCAAAGCGCAAGAGGAGAGGAAGGTACAATAGAATACCTAGAGGGCTTAAAGTATCACCTCACTGACAAGGAATTGACGGCGGTATTACACTATCTTTTCCCCTCTCCTCAGTTGTTCGCTTTCGTAGAGACTACAACGGAGCCTGTTCAGAAAGAATACTGGACTAAGTATTCTTATGGCTCATTTAGCCATTTTGATGATAACAGCTCGTATGTACTTAATAAGATGGTTTCCGTAGGCCGTTCTCTAGATGCTCTAACGGGCTCTTGGCATATGGTGAAAGATATGCCAACTGAGCTATTGCAAGATCTGTTGATGGGGTCGATTAAGTGTTCTATGGATATAAATGGCCCAATTGACGTCTTGGCTTTTGAGAGTTATTTAGAGGAACTTCACAAAAGATGTGATGCAGATAAAGACAAACTGATGGCTTTGGAATGGTTTTTCGTTCCGCTGTTAAGACATTCATCATCTAAAGATATAGTTCGTCTGCTGTTTGAGAAACTACAGAAAGAACCGGAATTTTTCGTTGAACTATTGACGTACATGTTTAAGCCGGAGGATGAAATAGAGGATGAAACTGATGAAAAAGAAGATTCCAACCAGGTGGATGAGAATAATGCAATCAGGGCGTTTTATCTTTTTCGAGAATGGCGTATGATACCGGGGGTAGATGATAATGGAGTAATTGATGGTAATGAATTAAGGAACTGGATAGAAAAAGCATTGCGGTTGGCCAAGGGTGTTGATCGCGAAAAGTTTGTTTATGTGCAACTTGGTGAAGTGTTTGCCAAATATCCTGAATGCAATGATAACCCTAACTGGCCGCCAAAAGAGTTATTTGCTATCATGGAGGAATTGAACTCTGACGTGCTGTTTAGAAATTATAGCACCGGGATGTTTAATAAACGTGGCTTTACTACTCGTGGTGGTTATGATGGTGGTGATATAGAAAGAGATAATGCTGCATATTTCGAAGATTTGAAATCACAATGCTTGCCATTATATCCTCATGTAGCAAAAGTGTTTGGCAACTTAGTTGATCAGTATCAACAAATGGCTAAAGAAATGGACGACGAAGCAACCATTGCCAAGTTGGATTTCTGATATGTTGTCGATTGGCATTCATGACGGAGATGCAGAATTCGATGCCATTCATCTCGGCGTGAAGTTCGCGGCGCTTCTGTGGCGGCTCGTCAACGCTGACTAAGCGCAGTTCGATGTTCTTTCTGCGCTTGTCTGTGATATGCTCCTCTACATTCTCTTTGCTAAGGGTAATGTTGTGCTGAGGTATCATTGCGCTATTTCTTCTTGATGGTGAGACTTTCTGCCGCCTTCCGCTTGTTTTTGTCCATCGCCTCGGTGTGGATCTTGGCCGTGGCCACGGCCACAACCCTTACCTTTATTGACATAAAACAAAAAACAACCAAAAATGCCGAACCGCCTTTTCTGAAAACTGCTGAAATCAACTATTCTGAAAATTGTTGAAGAAAAACTTGCTTTTTACATCTTAAAACGTTTCATTGGGCGATTTGAGTGTGTGGTGGTTTCGGAAGGTGTCGGATGTTTGTTATGAATGCATTGATAAGGAGCGTCTGTGGTCGGTTTATATCGGTGGTTGGGCGTCTTTTCAGGTGATTGTTGGATGGGAGTCATGTTCTTCTTCGGTAGCCACTTGGTGACGTGCAGTTGGCTTGGATGGAGTTTGTTGTGGGAAGCAGACTGAAATCTGGAGTGGACGGTGGGGGAGGTTGTAGTATTGAAATTTTTATGAGTTGGACGCGGTGATTTAGGGGGTGGGAGCGTTGATAGGAATTGATAATTTTAAATGACAATCCATCATTAATTTAACCTGATGAACTCACTGGGCGTTGTATTTTGACTTATGTAAAGGGTAGATATCGTAATGTGTATAATATAATTTCCTTAATTATGGCTTTTAATTGTAATTTTGTGTCTATTCCAGTTCAAGTCGATTCAAATGTTTTGCGTTGGACTCGGCAAGAGGATAGACAGACTTATAGAAATTCTTTTTCAAAGGATCGTGATCGTATCTTATACTCTAAATCTTTTTTAAGACTTCGAGGTAAGACTCAGGTGTTTATGCTTCAAAAAAACGACTATATTCGTACTCGAATGACGCATACTCTTGAAGTTAATCAATTGGCTAAAACAATCGCCTCTGCTTTAGGACAAAATATTGATTTAGTAGAAGCTATTGCATTGGGGCACGATATAGGTCATACTCCTTTTGGGCATATTGGTGAGAGAACAATTGATGGTTTAATTGCATGTGACATGAAGGTTCCACAAGATGCTAAAGGGTTTAAGCATAATTTGCAGGCTCTTAGATTATTATGTGATTTGGAAAAAGGAGCGGACTATCCTGAGATACATGGGCTTAATTTAACAAAATATACGTTATGGGGAGTATCTCATCATTCATCAGTAAAAGAAAAAACTGATAATAATGGGAATGTCATTATTCCAATTGAAACTTCTTATCCATTTTATGATTCGTATTTGAATCAAATTGATTCGTATTGGTCTTTTGAAGGATATATAGTTGCCATTGCAGACGAGATCGCTCAACGTCATCATGATATTGAGGATAGTTTAAGATTTGGCATTGTTGATAGGAAAACTCTTCTGAATGAAATTAAAAAGTTTGAACCTGTTTTCAGTAAGAGCGAAAAAGAATGTCTAAAGCGATTGAATAGAGACATAGGAATAATGGAGGACACAGTTTTCCATTCGTTGTTTGCTCGATTAGTGATCAATTTATATGTAACCAACGTTATTACTCATACTAAGAATCAATTCCGTGAGTTAGAGACTAAATATGGTGTTAATAAGCAGATTGATTTTATCAAAATACGTCCGTCTATGTCTCGTGAAGACTATTCCAATTGTGTGTCCTTCAGTTCGGAATTGAAGCCGCTTGATGAATCGTTCCAAGACTTCCTGAAGACTAATGTTTTGCATTCATTCCAAGCGCAAGCAATGGATGGTAAGGCTAGGTATATTATAAAGAAATTGTTTAGCGCTTTTACCGAAGACCCGACTCAATTGCCTGACTCAACATTATGTTCCTATGCGGTTTTGCAAGAATTAGATGACAATCGAAGAGAAACTGCATTGCAAAATATCACTAGTAATGAATGCTTACTACATAGATGTATTGCGGATTATATTGGCGGTATGACGGATCAATTTGCTTATGACGAATTTGATCGGTTATATGGAACGAGAATATAAGTTGAAAGTATCCTTTCTGTGAACTGCGTATAGTCATTTAGGAGACTTTGACATATCTTTAAAGATTTTCTAAGATTCTTCGAAAGATGTTGGAGATTCTCTGACATTTTTAAAAGACCTTTGGTGATCAGATTAGAGGTCTAGCAACAAACGTGTTGAATGAAGTGTAAGCGTTCACTTCTCCGCCTTGCCTTTTGAAAAATAGGATTCACCTTTGCCGAAATCAAATTTCAAGGCAAATGGA
>ULTX01040410.1_pt1 | contig 35355 bp, 24 predicted proteins | sample 1958041 | NCBI WGS metagenome assembly ULTX01 (sample SAMEA4835747, study PRJEB28245) | human gut metagenome | biome: gut microbiome; material: fecal sample | place: Denmark | collected 2008
CAGTTTGTTGTAGATGTTGAGGCATGCCCAGGCGTCGGTTGCCGCGTATTGCTGTTGGGGGACGGTCAGTACGTCGGCTTCCCAGTTGGACAGGCGCTGGCTTTTGGATATTTTTTCGCCGAACAGGATGCCGTAGATCTTCTGGAGGCTTTTCTCTTGGATGCCGAAGGGGCGTACGAATTCCTGCAGTTCGATGCAGGCATGCTGTTCGAAGGGGGCACGCTTGTGCAGCATCATGAAGTCGTCTTTCAGTGAAAGGCCTACTTTTGTGATGTTGGGGTTCTCGAGCAGCAGGATGACGGGCAACGTCAATCCGGTCAGGTTGAGGCGGAACAGGAAGCAATGCTCGTCCGACGCGATTTGCAGCAGTGCCACTTTATAGACGTGGCCTTTGGTGAACGAGGGGCGGGTTTCGCTGTCTATTCCCAGCAGCGTACAGGTCTTCAGGTAGGATACGGCTCTTTCGGCTTCCTGTGGGGTCTGTACGATGTGTATCTGCCCGGGGAACGAGGCTTTCGGCATGTTTTGCAGTTCTTCTTTATCGATGGTTCTTTTGATAAGCATAATTTCCGTGAGTGTTTAAAGGTAGTGTTGGGTGTTGTCATCGGATTCGTATGTCTCGTCCGATGGGTTTTCGTCCTCTGTGTCTGTTTGTGCATACTTCACGTCGTGCAGTGCACGCAGGGTGTTTACTAATTTTTGTCCCCAGTAGAGTGCGAAGTTTTCCTGACAGATGGCCAAGGCGTCGTTCATGATCTGGTTCAGTCCTAACCGGAAGACGAAGATGAAGTCTTTGATGTCCTGATAGATGTCGGCCAGGTCTTCGGAGATGTATCGGGTGACGGGTTGGTCGCTGTACTTCATGTCGGTGACGAATACGTCCAAATAGTCGTCCTTTTCGGCCATGATGCCGGCCAGGTTCATGCGAATGATTTCGTATGTCTCTTCCGTGACATAGTTTTCGGGGGCTTCATCGCCCATTGTTTCGCACTTGGGCATCATGGCGGCTTTCAGGTAAAGCAGGGGCAGTATTTTCAGGGAGGTATCGACGAATGTGGCACGTTTCATGCCGTCGGCTTGCTCGAGAAATTTGCAAAATTCGGCAGCTACGGTTACAAATTCCACTACATTACGGTCGAATATCACTTGACTTTCTTTTTTCATATCTTTTTAGATTCGAAGCATGGGTCTGCTCATGTTTTGTTTGCAAAGATAATGAAAAGGTTTGTTTCTTCCTAAAAAAAGTGTGTGATATACTCTTTGCCGGAATGTGGTTTCGGGAGCCGGCGGGCTCCCGATGCTGCCTGCGGTGGGCAGACGTGGCTAACTGCCCCGATAGGTGGAGTATCCGTAGGGCGAAAGGGTGATGGGGACGTGATAGTGCTGGTTATCAGTTATTTCGAATACCACTTCGATGAAGGGGTAGAAGGAGGATTGCTCCTGTGATTCGAAATAGGGGCCGATGTAGTAGGTCAGTTTGTAGATGCCGGTGTGGTCGTGTCCGTCCCGTTCGAGGAAGTCTTTCACACGGCCGTCTTTGTCGGTCTGTTTTTCGTCAATCACGGTCCACCGGGCGTCTTTGCCTTGCTTTGACAGGGTGATTCTGACTCCGGGTGCGGGCTTGCCCCGGTTGATGTCGAGGATGTGGCTTGACTGTTGATACTCTTTGGTTTGGCCGAATGCCGTCAGGATGCTGATGAGCACGGCGGTTGCGAATAAATAAATACGTTTTTTCATGGTTGATTGATTGGATGAATGTGAATATTGGTTTGGTTGGCAAAGATAATAGAATTTGTATTCATTACAAATCTGATTGCGATTTAGCCTGTCGATTTCTGTTTTATTAATGCTTTTCCTGATATTTTTTGATGGGTTGGGAGCATGGGGTGTGCGGGCTGCCTGCCGGACTTTGCGGTGGTCTGGCGGAGAGGATGAATGCCTGTTTTATTGAGAATATTCTTAGCTGGACAGGGTTTTCCGGTTCACTCCGTAATCGGCTGATAATGAATGTGTTGTGAGATAGCTTGTAAACTATACGACTGAGACCCCCTAAGTATAGGACTGAGGGTACCTAAGTATAGGACTTAGGGGGTCTAAGTATAGGACTGTGATAGGCTGATGAGTGAGAGGAGGCAGACTTGTGGATAATATTTACTTTCTTCGCTTTCCCCGTGTAGGGCCGTTGTAAGTTACGGTATCGGTTCGCGGCAGAAAGCCCTTGTCCGGTGGCCTGCGTCGTGTGGAAGTTTGCGGGCTGATTCCCGAGGCAATGCCCATCGGAAAGGTGCGCCGAAGGTCGTGGCCGGTGAGCGTGGAGAGGGTGTTGGAAGACTTTGAAAGTGGATAAAAAATATTCTTTAGTTCCCGTATTTGTGGTTTATTTATTACTTTTGCACCGAACTAATGGGGCTGTCCGGATGCTGTTCCCGTGCATGGCGGGGGACAGGAATGACGTTCTGTTTCCCCGCTCAAGGGTGAGAGAGCCGATTGTCCGTGACGATGCAAGTGCGGTCCCTATACATTATTATATTATGGAGATTTTGTTTCATGGCAAAAAAAGGTACAACTAAAGATACGGGACAGACACCGACGCTGTATGAGAAGCTCGTTTCTGTATTCCGGAGCGAAACCATTCGTTTTGTGATAGGACTGGTATTGGTCATCTTTTCAGTCTATTTGTTATTGGCTTTCTCGTCATTCTTCTTTACGGGAGCTGCCGACCAGAGCATCATAGACAGCGGCAACGCGCAGGAATTGGCTTCGACCGATAACGGCGTGAAGAATTATGCCGGGTCGCGGGGAGCCCAGCTCGCCAGCTACCTGATAAACGACTGTTTCGGAGTTTCGTCGTTCTTCATCCTGGTTTTTCTGGCGGTGGCCGGACTGAAACTGATGAAGGTACGTGTAGTCAGGTTGTGGAAGTGGTTCATTGGATGTGCGCTGTTGCTGGTCTGGTTTTCCGTCTTCTTCGGCTTTGTGTTTATGGACCAGTACCAGGACTCCTTTCTCTATCTGGGGGGCAGGCATGGCTATAACGTCAGCAAGTGGCTGGTGTCGCAGGTCGGTGTGCCGGGCGTTTGGATGATCCTGCTGTTTACGGCCGTCTGTTTCCTCATCTACCTCAGTGCACGCACCGTTATCTGGTTGCGCGGCTTGCTGTCGCTAAGCTTCCTGAAGAAGAAACAGAAGGCAGAAGCTCGCGAGGGCGAAGTACCCGAAGAGTTTACCGACTCGTGGACAGCGAAGGGTAGGCAGAAGCATACGAAAGCAGTGCCCGATGCTCCGAAGGACGAAGACGGCATGGATGAGGCGCGCGACGGAAAGCAGAAAGCCGCGAAGCCGGACGTGCCGCATGACAGCGAGGACGAGGAAGAAGCCGACAATCAGATTACGTTGGAACTCGACGGAAACCGTCCCGAAGACGGACACCGGAAGCGCGAGGGCGAAGAAGTGACAATGACCATCGAAACGCCTCCGGCCGACACGGTGGAACCCTTGCCGAACCATGAAGCAGGGAAAGAACCTGGATTCGAGGTGGAATCCGGCGAAGACGAGGAAGAGTATCACGGACCGGAACGGGAGCCCTATAACCCGCGTCTCGACCTGGAGAATTATCATTTCCCGACCATCGACCTGATGAAGCATTACGACGACAACGGCCCCACTATCGATATGGACGAACAGAATGCCAACAAGGATAAGATCGTCAATACCCTGCGCAGCTTCGGCATCGAGATCAGCACAATCAAGGCCACTGTCGGACCTACCGTTACCCTCTACGAGATCACTCCGGAACAAGGTGTCCGCATCTCGAAGATACGTGGCCTCGAGGATGACATCGCTTTGAGCCTGTCCGCATTGGGCATCCGTATCATAGCCCCCATACCGGGGAAAGGAACCATTGGCATCGAAGTGCCTAACTCCAATCCGAAGATCGTCTCGGGGCAGAGCATCATCGGGAGCAAGAAGTTTCAGGAATCGACCTACGACCTGCCTATCGCATTGGGCAAGACCATTACCAACGAAGTCTTTATGGTCGATTTGGCCAAGATGCCGCACGTGCTTGTTGCCGGTGCCACCGGACAGGGTAAGTCCGTCGGTCTGAATGCCATCATTACCTCATTATTATATAAGAAGCATCCGGCCGAACTGAAGTTCGTGCTGGTCGATCCGAAGAAGGTAGAGTTCAGTATCTATTCGGTGATCGAACATCATTATCTCGCCAAGTTGCCCGATGCGGAAGAGCCCATCATCACCGATGTGACAAAGGTGGTGCAGACACTCAATTCGCTCTGTATGGAAATGGATACGCGCTACGATTTGCTGAAGGCTGCACATGTCCGTAACATCAAGGAGTACAATGAGAAGTTCATCAACCGCCGCCTGAATCCCGAAAAAGGTCATAAGTACATGCCCTACATCGTGGTGGTGATTGATGAGTTCGGCGACCTGATTATGACGGCAGGTAAGGACGTGGAACTGCCCATCGCACGTATTGCCCAGCTGGCGCGTGCCGTAGGTATCCACATGATTATTGCCACCCAGCGACCTACGACCAATATCATCACCGGTACCATTAAGGCAAACTTCCCCGCTCGTATTGCCTTCCGTGTGTCGGCAATGGTCGATTCGCGTACCATCCTCGACCGACCCGGAGCCAATCAGCTGATCGGACGCGGCGATATGCTGTTCCTGCAGGGAGCCGATCCGGTGCGCGTGCAGTGCGCATTCATCGATACGCCCGAAGTAGCCGAGATAACCAAGTTTATTGCCCGTCAGCCGGGTTACCCTACAGCCTTCTACTTGCCCGAGTATGTGGACGAGAATGCCGGAGGCGATCCGGGCGATGTGGATATGGGACGTCTCGACCCCTTGTTCGAGGATGCGGCTCGCCTGATTGTCATTCATCAGCAAGGCTCTACCTCGCTCATTCAGCGTAAGTTCTCCATCGGGTATAACCGTGCGGGTCGCATCATGGATCAGTTGGAGAAAGCCGGGATTGTAGGGCCGGCGCAAGGCAGTAAGCCGCGTGAGGTGTGCTGCGTAGATGAGACTGATTTGGAGATGCGTCTGAACAATTTGCAGTAATCCTATGTTTTGATTTATTTGAATCTTCATTCTTTGTTGTAGTAAATAAGCATGAAAATCTATAGATATCTGCTCGTATTGAGCTTGTTTTGCCTGACTTCATGGTCGGCCCTTGCGCAGCAGTCGCAGGCCCAGGCAAAAACCATCATGGACCGCACCGCCGAAGCTTTCCGTCAGGCAGGTGGCATCAAGGCTGCGTTTACCGTGCGTACGCGCGACGGGGCATCCGGTGGAACGATTTGTCTGAAAGGGGAGAAGTTTGTACTCGACAGCGAGGGGATAAAGACCTGGTTTGACGGTCGTACGCAGTGGAGCTACGTCGCATCGAATGACGAAGTGAATATCACGGAACCGACCCCGGAGGAACTACAGTCTTTGAATCCGTATGCCTGGCTGTATATGTATAAGCAAGGCTATAAGTTGAAGATGGGAAAGAACAATGGCGCGGATAAGTTGCTGTATGAAGTCGTAATGACTTCTACCGATCCGCAGCAGGATTTGCAGTGCATCATCCTGTATGTGGCGAAGAATACGTATCGCCCTCTCAAAATAAGCATGGCTCAGCGGGGAGGAAAGGATGTGACGTTGATTGTGGTCAACGATTTCCAAACCAGACAGTCGTATGCTGACAGCTTCTTTGTCTTCGATAAGAAGGCCTATCCTACGGCAGAGGAAATTGACCTGAGGTGAGCCGAAACGGCAGAAGTAATCCGACGCGAACTTTTCATGCGATACGTCGTTTCGGGACTGTTCGGACAGGCTTCCGCTGCATCAGTGCATCAAGGTGAAGGGAGATTCATAGATAGCATCATATAATAAAAATGAAATAGATTATGGAAACAGAAAAAGTAAGATGCCTGATTATAGGCTCCGGTCCAGCCGGATATACAGCCGCGATTTATGCCGGCCGTGCCAATCTCTCGCCGGTGCTGTACGAGGGGTTGCAACCGGGCGGACAATTGACAACGACCACCGATGTGGAAAACTTCCCCGGCTATCCCGAGGGCATCACCGGACCGCAACTGATGGAAGACTTGCGCAAGCAGGCCGAACGATTCGGTACCGATTTGCGCTATGGGGTGGCTACTGCAGCCGATTTGAGCCAACGGCCTTATAAGATTACCATTGATGAAGAGAAGGTAATCGAAGCCGAAACACTGATTATAGCCACCGGGGCAACTGCCAAATACCTGGGGCTGGAAGACGAGAAAAAGTATGCGGGCATGGGTGTCAGTGCCTGTGCAACATGCGACGGCTTCTTCTATCGCAAAAAGACAGTTGCGGTAGTCGGGGGCGGCGATACGGCTTGCGAAGAGGCTTCCTATTTGGCCAGTCTGGCATCGAAGGTCTATCTGATTGTGCGCAAGCCTTTCCTGCGTGCCTCTAAAATCATGCAGGAGCGTGTGCTGAACAATGATAAGATCGAAGTCTTGTTCGAACACAATGCCGTAGGTCTGTATGGCGAAAACGGAGTAGAAGGCGTGCATCTGGTAAAACGTATGGGGCAGCCTGATGAAGAACGTTACGATCGTGCCATTGATGGATTCTTCTTGGCGATAGGTCACGAACCCAACTCAAAAATCTTCAAACCTTACTTGGATACCGACGAAGTGGGTTACATCCTGACGGAACCCGGTACGCCACGAACTAAGCTTCCGGGTGTGTTCGCTGCCGGTGACGTGGCCGATCCTCATTATCGTCAGGCCATTACTGCTGCAGCCAGCGGATGCAAAGCAGCAATCGAAGCAGAACGATTCCTCCAGTTAGGATAAAAAAGAAAGCAGGCGGCGATGCACTTACAGTGTACAAGCCGTCCTGCTACCTATAACTTTCACAGAGAATAAATGATCGGGTCGTTTTTTTTTCAGTTAGGGAAAAATATTTTTCTAACCGGTTAGCTATATTTTCCTAACCGGAGATGCATTATCCGATCTTACTGATTTTTTTCAGTTTCTCTTCGTCGATGATTTTGATTTTCCGTCCGTCGATGGTGATGAGGCGTTCCGTGGCAAATTGTGAGAGGGTACGTATCGCATTCGATGTCGTCATGTTTGATAGATTGGCCAGATCCTCTCGTGACAGGTAAATACTCAGTGTGGAACCATCTTCTTCCAAGCCGTAACTTTCTTTTAAGAACAACAGCGATTCTGCCAGTCTTCCCCGGATATGCTTTTGTGTCAGGTTGACTGTGCGTTCATCGGCAATACCGAGGTCGATGGACAGCTGTTTGATGAAAAACATAGCCAGATTGTTGTTTTGTGTGACCAATGTCATGATGGCAGTCATTGGTATCAGGCAGATGATGGATGGTTCGAAAGCTGTGGCAGCAGTGACGTAGTCTTCCTTGGCAAAATAAGCACGGTATCCGAAATATTCGACGGGCTTAATCATTCGAATAATCTGACTTCTTCCACCTACTCCGTCTTTGTGTATTTTGACTTTGCCTGTCAACAGGCACATCAGGGAAGTCGGGGTTTCTCCTTCACAATAGATCACTTCGTTCTTCTTGTAATTCTGGAGGGTAAAGTGGTTGGAAAGAAACTCCCGTTGCTCCTCATTAAGAGGCGACCACATATCGGCTATTAGTTCCGGAATATTTATATCTGATAAGTTTATTTTTACCATACTGCTGCAAAACTGTGTTCTACAGCACAAATGTAGGAAGAAAAAATCAAATATTACGCATTTGATATAAAAATGTGCAAGATTTTTGTAAAAACTAAGCTTGTTGACTGAATTACTATAGAAAAATAGGTTGGACACTCCTGCTTTTAGGGGGCGGTATGTCCAACCTATTTGGAAAAAGTGGGAAAAGTACCGTTACTTATTTTGTAAATAAAAGTTCTCTATACTTCGGCAATGGCCATATTTCATCATCTACTTCCATCTCTAAATGGTCGATGTGATCACGGATGCTTGTCAGGTACGGCCGGACATTTTCTTCGTATGCAAATGCCTTGTCTTTGTAGTTGTCCATGTGATTGGCTACTTTGCGGGCTTCTGTCATTTCTCGTACTTGCATTTTGATGGCTGTAACCCTGCGGGAAATCTCACGGATCAGTTCTTTGCGATCGGCACTAAGCACTTCGTATTCTTCGGGCGAGAACGTTTCGCGTAATCCGCGCAGGTTTTCTAACAGTCTGTTCTGGTAGCTGACTGCTGTCGGAACAATATGATTGATGGCCAGATCGCCTAACACACGGCTCTCGATTTGCACTTTCATGGTGAACTTTTCCAATTCTACTTCGAGTCGGCTTGCCAGCTCGGTTTCGTTGAAAATATGCTCACCGATGAGGACGGCTTTCGATTGGTTGTCCATGTAGCGCATCAGTGCTTCGGGCACGTGGCAGATGTTGGTCAGTCCCCGTCGGGCCGCTTCTTGTTTCCATTCTTCCGAATAACCGTCGCCTTCGAAGCGGATGGGTTCGGAGGCAATGATGGCCTCTTTCAGTGTCCGGAAGATAGCTTCTTCTTTACTGATGCCCTCTTCCATTGCTTTGTCGATGGAAGCTTTGAATTCGTTTAGTTGGTTGGCCATGGCTGCATTGATGGCAATCATGGCAGCAGCACAATTGGATGACGAGCCGGCAGCTCTGAATTCAAAACGATTTCCGGTGAAAGCAAAAGGTGAAGTACGATTGCGGTCGGTGGTGTCCAAAAGTATCTCGGGAATACGTTCAATGCCCAGCTTCAGCGTGGTCTTTTCTTCGGCTGTCATCTTGTTGTCGCTTATCTGGCGTGAAAATTCATCGAGGATGCCGCTCAATTGTTTTCCAAGGAAAATGGACAGAATAGCCGGTGGCGCTTCGTTGGCTCCTAATCGGTAACTGTTTCCTGCACTGCTGATAGAGGCACGTAGCAGGTCTTGGTTTTTATATACCATCATCAGGACGTTTACCAGAAATGTGAGGAACAGCATGTTGCTTTTCGGATTCTTACCGGGAGCAAAAAGATTGATGCCGGTGTTGGTACAGAGCGACCAATTGTTGTGTTTTCCGGAACCGTTGACTCCGTTATATGGCTTTTCGTGCAACAAAACGGCAAAATTATGTTTCCGTGCTATGCGTTTCATCAAATCCATGACCAGCTGATTGTGGTCATTGGCAAGATTGACATTTTCAAAGATAGGTGCTAATTCAAACTGATTGGGGGCAACTTCGTTGTGGCGTGTTTTTACGGGAATGCCTAATTTATGGCATTCTATTTCCAGCTCTTTCATGAAGGCTGTCACTCTGGGGGGGATAGAGCCAAAGTAATGGTCTTCGAGTTGTTGGTCTTTGGCTGAAGAGTGCCCCATTAGTGTGCGTCCTGTCAGACACAGGTCGGGGCGGGCATTATAAAGTGCCAGATCAACTAAGAAGTATTCTTGTTCCCAACCTAAGTTGGCAAACACACGGGTAATGTTCTTGTCGAACAATTGGCATACTTCAGTTGCTGCCTTGTCAACTGCTGCAAGTGCCTTCAGTAAAGGTGTTTTGTAGTCCAATGCTTCGCCTGTGTAGGAAATGAAGATGGTAGGGATACATAAGGTTGTATCCACTACGAATGCCGGTGACGAAACGTCCCATGCGGTATATCCGCGTGCTTCAAAGGTGTTTCTGATGCCTCCATTGGGGAAGGATGAGGCGTCAGGTTCCTGCTGGATGAGCAGTTTTCCGGAGAAACGTTCGATGACTTCTGAATCTTCGCCAAACTCGATAAAGCCATCATGCTTCTCGGCTGTGCCGTCGGTCAGCGGTTGAAACCAGTGGGTGTAGTGGGTAACGTTCAGGGATTTGGCCCAGCTTTTCATGCCGTTGGCAATTAAATCGGCCATTTCACGGCTGATAGGTGTACCTTTTTCAATGGCGTCTTTTACAGCTTTGTAGGCTTCTTTAGGCAGGTATTCCTGCATCTTCTTCCGGTCGAAAACATGGCTGCCGTAGTAATCGGACAGCTTGTTCGAGGGAATAGTGACTTCCAGGGGGCGACGATTGGCCAACTCCTGTAAAGCAAAAAATCTCATTTTTGACATGGTTGTCTTTTCTTTTTGTTGGTTGTTTGGCTGCAAAAATACACCTTTTTTTCTATATTTGCCCCTGTCTATAATGAGATATTACGAGTGAAACGTTTAATATATATATGTGTAGGACTCATTGTGTCGCTTTTGTGCTTTTCGGAGGCGATGGGTAAGGATGTCCCCAATGTGTATGGTAAACGTGGTATTTCGGCAGATTCGATTATGGAGAAGGTCATTTTCTTCGCTCCGTTTTACGAAAGTATTGTCGATGAATATCGTGCCGAACTTTATATTAAAGGACGGGTCAATATCCGTAAAAAGAATCATATTATCCGTTTTTTGCCTACGATGTTTCGGGTGCGAAAAGGGGTAAACGAGTATATGATGGAGACCTACAGTGATTTGCACTTTACTGCTCCGGACATATACGACCAAAAGGTTAAAGCCAGTGTAGGGACTGCTTCGGAGTTTTGGCAAGCTGACGGGCGATTGCTGGAATATTTTCACATAAATGTTTATTCCTCCACTTTGCTTTATGATAAATTGCTGTCTCCGTTGGCCCGCAATGCCAAAAAGTATTATACCTATTACATTGACTCCATAATGGGGCCTGAGTTCAATCGTCAATATAAAATCCGCTTTATTCCCAAAAGCAAAAGTTTTCAGTTGGTCGGTGGATACATGATTGTCAGTGACAATGTGTGGAGCATTCGTGAGATTCGTTTTGCGGGACGTTCCGAACTGTTTCGTTATGACAATTTGTTGAAGATGGGTGAAGTCGGGGAGCCTGACGAATTCCTGCCCATTCATTATTCGGTAGAAGGATCCTTTCGTTTTTTGGGAAATGTGATAGACGGTAGTTATACGGCTTCGCTCAAGTATAACGAAATTTCTCAGAAAGAAGGAGTACGAGACATCGAAAAACAAGATAAATCGAGATACGATCTGACTGAATCTTATACGTTAAGCAATGATACGAACGCGTATCAGCGTGATACGGCTTCTTTCAATTTATTGCGTCCCATACCTCTTACCGAACACGAACAGTTGTTGTATCAGAACTATTTTTTGCATCGCGATACGGCAGGTGTGAAGAAGAAAATAGTAAATAAAAATCTTGAATTCTGGGGACAGATAGGAGATGCGCTTATTAGTCGATATACGGTTAATCTGGATAAATTGGGCAGTGTGCGATGCTCGCCATTGATCAATCCTTTGCTTTTAAGTTACAGTGGTTCGAACGGAATATCCTATCGGCAGGAGTTTAAATACAATCGGTTGTTCTCTGGTGACCGTCTTTTGAGGATAGTTCCACGAATCGGATATAACTTTACGCAAAAAGAATTTTATTGGAGGGTAAGAAGCGATTTTGATTACTGGCCCCGCAAACGTGTAGCTTTGCATGTAGAGTTTGGTAACGGTAACCGGATTTATAGTAGTGATGTACTCGACGATTTAAAGGCTATTCCGGACAGTTTGTTCGATTTCAATCAGATTCATTTGGATTATTTCAAGGATTTGTATCTGAATGTAGAGCACAGTTGGGAAATAGTCAATGGTTTGACACTGGATTTGGGTCTGTCGATTCACCGGCGTACGGAGGTAGAACGTTCTAATTTTGAAATTGTCTTTCCTGATACGCCTCCTGTCGCACGCTCTACGACAGGCGAGCAGGCTGATCTTCCCGGTTTCGATCCGGAAATCCTGAATAAGTTTAGGCATACTTATAACAGTTTCGCTCCGAGGGTGCGTTTGACATGGAAGCCTGGACAGTATTATTACATGAATGGGGATCGTAAGGTGAACCTGAATTCAAAATACCCTACAATATCGGTTGACTGGGAACGTGGTATTGGAGGACTCCTTAAGAACTCCGGAAGTTACGAACGGATTGAAGTTGATTTTCAGCACAATGTACCTTTGGGGCTGATGCGCGATTTGTATTTCCGACTTGGCTGGGGCGCATTCACGCGGCAGGAAGAACTTTACTTTGTGGATTTTGCCAACCTTCGCCGTTCCAATCTTCCTACAGGTTGGAACGATGATATCGGTGGGGTGTTTCAGTTGTTGGATGGTCGCTGGTACAACTCTTCGCGAAAGTATGCACGCGCTCACGTTGTTTATGAAGCACCTTTTTTGCTGATCAAACATTTGAATAAATATACGCAATATGTGTTGAATGAGCGTTTGTATTTCAATATGCTGTTTGTGCCTCACTTGAATCCTTATCTTGAATTTGGCTACGGTATTGGTACACATATATTTGATTTTGGAGTATTTGCCAGTTTTGCCAATTGGCAGTATCAGGAGATTGGAGTCAAGTTCACATTCGAATTGTTCAATCGGTGATGCAGGTGAAGTGGAACTGACTGTTCTTTTATGGAGGATGCTTTTGAAAAAATGTGAAGTGCACATCGATTGAGTAGAGAAAGTATATACTTCTTCACTTTTTTCTCATTGTTTTTAGATAGAAGTTTTTGCTGTTCAAGAAAATACTATTATCTTTGCGCCCGATTTATTGAGTCAATATAAAGTCTCACTTAATTAACGAGTTAAACAAACAATTTTATTAATGGAAAATTTAAAAAATGTTGCTCCCATTGAAGACTTCAACTGGGATGCGTACGAAAACGGTGAAACCGTAACTAACGTAAGTCATGAGGACTTGGAAAAGGCGTATGACAATACGCTGAACAAAATTAACGACCGTGAGGTTGTTGACGGTACCGTAATCGCAATGAACAAGCGTGAAGTAGTTGTGAACATCGGTTACAAATCAGACGGTATCATTCCGATGAGTGAATTCCGTTACAATCCTGATTTGAAGGTTGGTGATACTGTAGAAGTATTCATCGAAAATCAGGAAGACAAGAAAGGACAGTTGGTCCTGTCTCACCGCAAAGCACGCGCTACCCGTTCTTGGGATCGTGTTAACGCAGCGTTGGAAAACGAAGAAGTTATCAAGGGTTACATCAAGTGCCGCACAAAGGGTGGTATGATTGTAGATGTATTCGGCATCGAAGCTTTCTTGCCGGGTTCTCAGATCGATGTGAAACCTATCCGTGACTATGACGTATTCGTAGGAAAGACAATGGAATTCAAGGTTGTTAAGATCAATCAGGAATTCAAGAACGTAGTTGTTTCTCACAAGGCTCTGATCGAGGCTGAACTGGAACAACAGAAGAAGGAAATTATCAGCAAACTCGAGAAAGGACAAGTTCTCGAAGGAACTGTTAAGAATATTACATCTTATGGCGTATTCATCGACTTGGGTGGCGTAGATGGTTTGATCCACATCACAGACCTGTCTTGGGGCCGTGTAAGCGATCCGCACGAAGTTGTAGAACTCGACCAGAAACTGAATGTTGTTATTCTGGACTTCGACGATGAAAAGAAACGTATTGCTTTGGGCTTGAAGCAACTCACTCCGCATCCTTGGGATGCTCTCGATCCTAACTTGAAGGTTGGCGATCATGTGAAGGGTAAAGTTGTCGTAATGGCTGACTACGGTGCATTCATTGAAATCGCTCCGGGTGTTGAAGGCCTGATCCACGTATCTGAAATGTCTTGGAGCCAGCACCTGCGTTCTGCACAAGACTTCATGAAGGTAGGTGATGAAGTAGAAGCTGTAGTCCTGACACTGGATCGTGAAGAACGTAAGATGTCTTTGGGTATCAAACAGCTGAAACCGGATCCATGGGAAACTATCGAAGAGAAGTATCCTGTAGGCAGCAAGCACACTGCTAAGGTTCGTAACTTCACTAACTTCGGTGTATTTGTAGAAATCGAAGAAGGTGTTGACGGTTTGATTCACATCTCTGACTTGTCTTGGACAAAGAAGGTTAAGCATCCTTCAGAATTTACTCAGATTGGTGCCGATATCGATGTTCAGGTATTGGAAATCGACAAGGAGAACCGTCGTCTCAGCTTGGGTCACAAGCAGCTCGAAGAAAATCCTTGGGATGTATTCGAAACTGTATTTACTGTAGGTTCCGTACACGAAGGTACTATCATCGAAATGTTGGATAAGGGTGCTGTTGTAGCTCTGCCTTATGGTGTTGAAGGTTTCGCTACTCCGAAACACCTCGTTAAGGAAGACGGTACACAGGCTCAGTTGGATGAGAAACTGCCGTTCAAGGTTATCGAGTTCAACAAAGATGCAAAACGCATCATCTTGTCTCACAGCCGTATTTTCGAAGATGCTGCAAAGGCTGAAGAAAGAGCCGAAAAGAAGGCTGCTAAGAAAGCCAACAGCAAGAAAGAAGAAACTCCGCTGATCCAGAACCAAGCTGCATCTACTACATTGGGTGACATCGACGCTCTGGCTGCCTTGAAAGAACAAATGGAAGCTGAAAAGAAGTAATTTAGCTTCATTGCATAGATTTTTTGAGTTGAGAAGGGCGCTTGTCGTAAAAAACAAGTGCCCTTTCTTTTTATGATAACGGTATGGAAAAGTTTGAGCTACATATTCTGGGATGTGGGTCGGCATTGCCCACTACACGTCATTTTCCTACTTCGCAGGTATTGAATATTCGCGATAAATTATATATGATTGATTGTGGGGAAGGCGCACAGTTGCAGTTCCGTAAATCGCGTTTGAAGTTTTCGAGGTTGAATCATATCTTCATCTCTCATCTTCACGGTGACCATTGTTTTGGGTTGTTGGGACTGATTTCTACGCTCAATCTTTTAGGACGTACAGCCGAACTACATATCTATTCACCCAAAGGCTTGGACCAGCTGTTGAGGCCAATGCTTGATTTTTTCAATCATCAGATGACTTATCAGGTCATTTTTCATGAGTTCGATACTGCAGAACCTGCCATGATATACGAAGATCGTTCCATTACGGTCACAACCATTCCCTTGCGTCACCGCTTGCCCTGTTGTGGTTTCCTGTTTGCAGAGAAACCTCGGCCGAGTCATATTGTTCGTGAAATGATCGATTTCTATCAGGTCCCCGTTTACGAACTCAATCGCATTAAAAACGGAGCTGATTTTGTAACACCGGAGGGGGAAGTTATCGCCAATTCGCGATTGACTCGTCCTTCAGATCCGCCACGGAGTTATGCCTATTGCTCCGACACCTGTTATCTTCCGGATCTGGCAATGAAGTTGAAAGGGGTCGATTTGTTGTTTCATGAAGCTACTTTTGCCGAGGCAGATGCTTCACGTGCAAAGGAAACCTTTCATACTACGGCAACTCAGGCTGCACAGTTGGCAAAGGATTCAGAGGCAAAGGCTCTGTTGATCGGACATTTTTCGGCGCGCTACGATGATGAAACCAACTTGTTGGAAGAGGCTTCTGCCATATTTCCTGCAACGAGACTTGCACAGGAGACGCTTTGTGTACAGGTGGGGGAAGATTTCTCTCGGAGCTGAATTAAACTTTTATTCTGAACGAATGTCTAAACGATAAATATGCATAGATAAATATGAATTCTTCTTATAATGAACGCGAGGTGTTGGCACTTTTGCAGGAAGAAAGCACGCAGAAGCGAGGATTTGAAATGATTGTTGCCCAATATAGCGAGCAGCTGTATTGGCAAATCCGGCGCATGGTGCTTTCGCACGAAGATGCTAACGATCTGCTTCAGAATACTTTTATCAAAGCATGGACCAACATTGATTATTTTCGTGCGGAGGCTAAAATATCTACCTGGCTCTATCGTATTGCCTTGAATGAATGTCTGACTTTCTTAAACAAGCAGCGTGCTGTGTCCACGGTGTCGTTGGACGATCCTGAAGCAAATACGATTGAGAGACTTGAAAGTGATCCGTATTTCTCGGGCGACAAGATCCAGCTTGCTTTGCAAAAGGCATTGTTGACGTTGCCGGAAAAACAACGCATGGTGTTCAACCTGAAATACTATCAGGAGATGAAATACGAAGAGATGTCGGAGATATTTGGCACTTCGGTTGGGGCTTTGAAGGCTTCTTACCATTATGCCGTGAAGAAGATTGAGAAATTTTTGGAGGACGAGTATTAAACCTTCAACCGTAAAAGTTGTCTAAAAAAACAGAAAGGAGACTTTTTATGAAAGAAGAAGATAACATTTTGAGAAAGGTGGGAACAGAGAACCCTTTCCGTGTGCCTGAAGGATATTTTGAAGGGTTGACTTCGGATATTATGAATAAGCTTCCTGAAAAAGAGAAGGTCGCTTTTGTACAGAAAGAACCTACCATGTGGGATAAGGTAAAGCCGTGGATTTATATGGCTGCCATGTTTGCAGGAGCAGCTTTGATTATCCGGGTGGCTTCTTCTGACCGGCAGGAGGCTCCGAAGACCGAATATGTGGCAACCGAAGATGCTGACAAGGAAATGCAATACATCAATGAGGTAGTAGATAACTCCATGTTGGACGATTATTCCCTTTATGTTTACCTGACTGATGTTGAGGCGGAATGAAACAAGGACTTATAATAAAAGAATAATGAAAAAACTGAGTGTATTGATTGTGGTGTTGTGCAGTTGCGTCTCGATGCTTTGGGCGGCTGATGGATGCGATCAACACCGTTTGAGCAGGGAAGAATTTCGTGCAAAACAACAGGCTTTTATAACGAAAAATGCCGGACTTAGTAAAGAAGAAGCCGACAAGTTCTTTCCCGTTTACTTTGAATTGCAGGATCGTAAGAAGCAGCTGAACGATGAGGCGTGGGATTTGCTTCGTAAGGGAAAAGATGATAATACGACCGATGCACAATATGGCGAGATTCTGGAAGGTGTTTACGATGCTCGTATGGCTTCAGACCGGTTGGATAAGACTTATCTTGAAAAGTTCAGAAAGATTCTGCCTTATAAGAAGATTTATTTGGTGCAGCGAGCTGAAATGCGTTTCCAAAGGGAGCTGTTGAAGGGAATGCAGCGAAATGAAAAAAGACCCGGAAAGCCACAACGATAGTTCTGTGGTTGGGAAAAATAGGTATTGTTTATCATATGATTAAGGCCGACTTCGCAAATTATTTTTGGAGTCGGCCTTTTTCTTGCAGAAGTCTTAGGAATCAATTCTTTCCCTGTGATTCATCGGACTTTTCCGTCTGTTTCTCCAGTTCCTTCGCTTCGTTCCACAGTTTGTCCATCTCGGCCAGGCTCATGTCGTGCAGGTTGCGGCCTTCCTTGATGGTGTGGGCTTCCAGATAGTTGAAGCGGCGGATGAATTTCTGGTTGGTGTGTTCCAGCGCGTTGTCGGGATTGATCTTGTAGAGGCGGGCAGCATTGATGAGGCTGAACAGAACGTCGCCGAACTCTTCTTCGGCTTTTTGTTTGTCCATATTGGCTACTTCGGCCTGAAACTCCTGAATCTCTTCCTTCACCTTGTCCCACACTTGTTCGCGTTCTTCCCAGTCGAAGCCTACGTTGCGTGCCTTGTCTTGGATGCGATAAGCCTTGATGAGCGAGGGCAGGGCGGCAGGTACACCGCTCAGCACGGTTTTGTTACCGCCTTTTTCTTTCAGCTTCAGTTGTTCCCAGTTTTCTACTACCTGAGCGGCTGTTTCTGCCTTGGCATCGCCGAATACGTGCGGATGGCGGTAGATGAGTTTTTCACAGAGGCGGTCGCAGACGTCCTTGATGTCGAAGTCGCCTGTCTCGCTGCCTATCTTGGCGTAGAAGGCCACGTGCAGCAGAACGTCGCCCAGTTCCTTGCAGATGTCCTGCTTGTCGTTGCGAATCAGGGCGTCGCACAGTTCGTAAGTTTCTTCAATGGTGTTGGGGCGCAGACTCTCGTTGGTCTGTTTGCGGTCCCACGGACATTTTTCGCGCAGTTCGTCCAGTATGTCGAGGAAGCGTCCGAAGGCTTCCATCTGTTCTTTACGTGTATGTTGCATCATTGTTGTTGGTTTTAAATCTTGGGCAAAGGTACAAAGTTTTTTTCATATAAGGTGCTGAAAACGAAACATGAGTAGTTTCCTCCCGTTTCCTGCCTTGGAAACTGTCGTTTCCTGCTTAGGATACGGCCGTTCCCTCCTTAGGATACGAGCGTTCCCTCTTGAGGAAACGGGCGTAACCACCAGTGGAAACGGAGGAAAACGCGGGTAGAAATAAAAGAAAATGCGTTTAGTGTGTTTGCCCCTTCTGCCTCATCTCGTACGAAATGAGCAGTCCTACTACTTGCGAATAGTTCTGCCGTCCGCTTTCAATCTTGTTGCCTTTCAGGTAGAGGTCGTACATCCAGTCTTGTATCGAGCCGATGAGGGGGCTGTACTTTTCAGTCCAGTACAGGCGGTTCTGCTCGTAGGCTTCGACCACTTCGGGGCGGATGCGGCCGGCAAGGGCTTCGAATTCTTCCTGCGTGAGCAGCGGGCGAGCGTTGGACAGCACGTGTGGCAGCAGAGACGGGTAGCCGCTGAAGCGTATGGCCTGCGAGCATGAACGGCTGCACACCTGATAGGCGTAGAAGTTGGCTTCGGCCTCGCTGGTGATGCCCAGCAGATGGGCCAGCTCGTGGGTGTAGGTGGCAGGGTACTGGTTGGGCAGCAGGTCGCCGTTGACGGTGAACTCACAGAAGAACGGTCCCATGCTGCCCGTCACGCCCACGGCGGAAATGAGCGGCGTGAAAACCATGGTCTTCACACGTGGCTGCGGATGGAAAGGTCGGTGCACGGCCAGTTCGGACGCTATGCGATTGTAGCCTTCGACGGCTGCGTCGCGTATCAAGCGTTTATCGGTGAGGGGTTGAGGCGTGAAGCTGGCATTCAGACTGTCGATGTAGCGGTCGGCGAAATTCAGAAAGACTTCTTTTGAGTATTCGGCCGGCTCGATGCCGGTACGCGCGTAAAATCCCGGTTGCGAGTAGTTCAGTCCCCACGCTATGTAGAACCAGGCATACACCCAAAGCAGATATTCGCCCACCTTTCGAAGCGCACGCAGCAGACGTTGCTTGCGGCGGACGACGGCATAGACCGGGTAGAGCACCACCCACGCAATGCTGAGGGCAATGAACACGTCGCCAATGGCAAAGGGGAAGAGGGCCGAGAAGGCCGAAAGCACATAAGCGATGCCGGGGTAGAGGTGCTGGGCATACCATTGTCCCCACGAAGGAAGTTGCTGCGTCAGGACGACGTACAGCAACAGAAGCAGCAACAGGCCGTGGCGGGGTCTGATGTGTGAGCGGATGCGTGTGAGCGTGCGATTCATATAAAGCGGATGTTATTTTGGAAGAATGCTTCGGCAAAAGTAATACTAATTTTGAAAATCCTGTCCGGCTGTATCGTCGGATGCCAAGAAATTTGTAAATTTGCCGCCAAATAAACTATAATCAATGATTTGAAGACAATGGAATTAGCAAGTAAGTACAATCCCGCTGATGTGGAGGGGAAGTGGTACCAGTATTGGTTGGACCACAAACTGTTCAGTTCGAAACCCGATGGTCGTGAGCCTTACACCGTCGTCATCCCGCCCCCCAACGTCACCGGAGTATTGCACATGGGACACATGTTGAATAATACCATTCAAGATATTCTGGTGCGTCGTGCCCGTATGGAAGGCAAGAATGCCTGCTGGGTGCCGGGTACCGACCATGCCTCGATAGCCACCGAAGCCAAAGTGGTGAACAAACTGGCTGCACAAGGCATCAAGAAAACCGACCTGACGCGTGAGGAATTTCTGAAACACGCCTGGGACTGGACACACGAACACGGAGGCATCATCCTGAAACAGCTCCGCAAGCTGGGTGCGTCGTGCGACTGGGACCGCACCGCCTTCACCATGGACGAGATACGCAGCCGTAGCGTCATCAAGGTATTTGTCGATCTGTTTAACAAAGGTCTGATTTACCGTGGTGTACGTATGGTGAACTGGGACCCCAAGGCACTTACCGCCCTGAGCGACGAGGAAGTCATCTATAAGGAAGAGCACAGCAAGCTCTACTACCTGAGATATTACGTTGCCGACGACGATCTGTCGGGCGAGACGGGTGCCGAAGGCGAAGTTGTGCACCGCGATGCGGAAGGCCGCCGTTATGCAGTGGTAGCCACCACACGTCCGGAAACCATCATGGGCGATACGGCCATGTGTATCAATCCGGCCGATCCCAAGAACCAGTGGCTGAAAGGCAAGAAGGTGATTGTGCCGCTGGTAGGCCGCGTAATCCCTGTCATTCAGGACAGTTATGTCGATATCGAGTTCGGTACCGGCTGTCTGAAAGTGACTCCGGCTCACGACGTGAACGACTACATGCTGGGCGAGAAGTACAACCTGCCGAGCATCGACATCTTCAACGACAACGGCACCCTGAGCGAAGCCGCCGGCCTGTACGTAGGTATGGACCGCTTCGACGTGCGCGAGCAGATTGAGAAAGACCTGGCCGCCGCCGGACTGCTGGAGAAGGTGGAAGCTTATACCAACAAGGTAGGTTTCTCCGAACGTACCAATGTGCCCATCGAACCGAAGCTCTCCATGCAGTGGTTCCTCAAGATGCAGCACTTTGCCGACATGGCTCTGCCGCCGGTAATGAACGACGAACTGAAGTTCTACCCCGCCAAATATAAGAACACTTACAAGAACTGGCTGGAGAACATCAAGGACTGGTGCATCAGCCGTCAGCTGTGGTGGGGACACCGTATTCCGGCCTACTATCTGCCCGAAGGCGGATACGTTGTAGCCGAGACTGCCGAACAGGCACTGGAACTGGCCAAGGCCAAGACCGGCAATGCCGAACTGACACTGGCCGACCTGCGTCAGGACGAGGACTGTCTGGATACGTGGTTCTCTTCGTGGTTGTGGCCCATCTCGCTGTTCGACGGCATCAACAATCCCGGCAACGAAGAAATCAAATACTATTATCCCACCAGCGACCTGGTGACAGGACCCGATATTATCTTCTTCTGGGTGGCCCGCATGATTATGGCCGGTTACGAATACATGGGCGACATGCCATTCCGCAACGTTTACTTCACCGGTATCGTGCGCGACAAGCTCGGCCGTAAGATGTCCAAATCGCTCGGTAACTCGCCCGACCCGCTGGATCTGATCGAGAAGTACGGTGCCGACGGTGTACGTATGGGAATGATGCTTTCGGCTCCTGCCGGAAACGACATCCTCTTCGACGATGCATTGTGCGAACAGGGACGTAACTTCAACAACAAGATATGGAATGCTTTCCGCCTCGTCAAAGGTTGGGAAGTAAGCGACGATGCCGCTGTGCCCGAGGCTGCCGAGCTGGCTATGCGCTGGTTCGATGCCAAGCAGAATGCCGTAGCAGCCGAAGTAGCAGACTTGTTTGGCAAGTATCGTCTGAGCGAAGCGCTGATGGCAGTTTACAAACTGTTCTGGGACGAGTTCTCGGCCTGGTATCTGGAGATGATCAAGCCTGCTTACGGACAGCCCGTCAGCCGCAAGGTATATGATACGACCATTGCTTTCTTCGACAACCTGCTGCACCTGCTGCATCCGTTCATGCCTTTCATCACCGAAGAGCTGTGGCAGCACATTGCCGACCGCAAGGACGGCGAAAGCCTGATGGTAAGCCCGATGGCAGCTCCTGCTGCTTACGACGAAGAGCTGCTTAAGCAGTTCGAGGCTGTAAAGGAAGTGATCAGTAACATCCGTGCCATCCGTCTGCAGAAGAACATCGCCCAGAAAGAAGAACTGGAGTTGCAGGTAGTAGGCGAAAATCCGGTAGCCGCTTATACGGCAGTCATCACTAAGATGTGTAACCTTTCTGCCATTCAGTCGGTAGCCTCAAAGACCGAAGGCGCTGCTTCGTTCATGGTCGGCACTACGGAATATGCTGTTCCGTTGGGTAACCTGATTGATGTGGAAGCCGAAATAGCCCGTATGGAAGCCGAGTTGAAGCACAAGGAAGGTTTCTTGCAGGGAGTCATGAAGAAGCTGAGCAACGAGAAGTTTGTGAATAATGCTCCGGCTGCTGTCATCGAACTGGAACGTAAGAAACAGGCCGATGCCGAGAGCATCATCAAGTCTTTGAAAGAAAGCATTGCAGCTTTGAAGAAAGCCTGAGCTGACATAAGACCATAAAAAAGATTCACGCTGATGCAGCAACCTGAAAGGTAAAACTGCAATCAGCGTGAATTTTTTGTTTTAATAGATATCTCTCTTAGTCAGAATGTTCTTGAAAAAGAAGGAGGGGAGGAGGTAAGAGCCGGAGCCTTATTCCAGCAATTTCTTCAGGAAATCGTCCAGTTCTTCGTCCAGTCCTTTCAGCAACTCATCGTTTACCAGCAAGGTATCGTCGTCCATCAGGAGCAGTTCGGCAATGGTCTCTTTGTCTTCATCAACCAGAACGAAGGAGTAGGGCTTCATGATGGTCAGTTTGTCGAAAACGCCTTGTTTCTTCATATTGCCAAGCAGATTGGCAAATATGTGCTCGATGCATTCGTAGAAGTCGTCGCCGTCATAGGTCATCCATTCTTCGATCGTGGCATGTGCCAGTTCATTGTCGTCATCGTCGAATATCAGCAACTCGCCTGAACTTTGTATGGGTTGCAGATGGATGTCGGTGACAATGGTTTGTTCGCAACCGCAGGTAAATCTGTCGATTGCTTTCTTGACGGTTTCTTCTATGAGCGATAATGCAGATTGGCTGAGTTTCATATTATCTTTCCTTTATGCGTGCGTCAAAGGTAGGGAAAATAATTAATAATCGGTTAAAAAATGCGGGGAAACTTCTGGAGTCTTTTATTTTTCCTCTTCCTTGAAGCGTCCTGTCTGCATGTCGAGCATATGTATGCTTGACAGTCGTTTTTCCAGTTCAACTACATACATGCTGGTCAGTAAATAGTTGGGCACAAGGCTGGCATCGACCCCGCGGACGGTTTTCTTATGTTCTACCTTATCTATTTCTGCTGCTACAGCCTGTGCCTTTTGTGCCCAGGACAATGCACTCTGTATGCTGTCCTGCATCTCGTAGCCCAATGCCGCGTTGTAGGCAGCATACATTTTTTGTTTGCCTTTTCCTTGATTATATGCTTTCTTCCAAAGCGAAATCGCTCCCGGCCAGTTTTTTTCTCTTACGCAGATGGCTGCATCGCGCATATTAACCGAACCGCCAATGAAGATATACCTCTGTTGCGTTGTCCAATAAGGTATCAGGTGCTTGACGGGAATGGTGCCGGCAAATATGGAGGCTTCCCTGATCAGGTCTTTGTCCTTGATGAGATTGTTGTTCACTCTTTCTACCCCATTCTCGATTCTATCCCAGTATATGCTGTCCGAAAGGGTTAAGGTAGCAATCGCTTTGCTCCTGTTGGGCACATAGATGCTGATGGTAGGACTGACAAGGACATCGAGCGTTCCTATATAAGCGTCGTAGGAAAAGCGTTCTATTTTCCGAAGGGCTTCCATCTGTACATTTTCTATGGCAATCAGAAAATCGACCTGAAGTTGTTGGGTTAGTGTATTGACTTCTTCGGTGGTGAGGGGTGTTTTCTCTGCAACAACATCCTGACTACGCAAGGCTGAATCGCAAATAACCACTTCATCGAAGTAATTCTCGTCAGCGATGGATTGTGCCAGTGATTCGGCAGCCTGTGCGGCATCACCATAGTAAAATTGGGACATCCGGAGCATTTCCCTATCATTCTTGATCGGCAGCTTTTTATTGATAGGATTTTGCTCGGGAATATTGGGCATATTGTTGACAATCGCTACCCGTTTCAGTTCGGGGGGAAAGCTTATATCGGCGGGAATCATGTAGTCCACCGAAATCGACTCCATACTTTGGCAACCACTTACTATTCCGCAAAGCAATATCAGGTAATGGATATACTTATTCATAACATTCTGATTTGATTCTATTATTCTATAAAACAAATATACGCTTTTATGTCTATAAGACAAAAAGCCCCGGACTGTTTTTTTAGTCCGGGGCTTTTTTTGCATTTACCGCTATATCAAGTTACGTTTTATGCGTTTCTACCGTGGCAGTTTTTGTATTTCTTTCCGCTTCCGCAGGGGCAGGGATCATTACGTCCTACAGTCTTTTCTACACGGATAGGTTCGCGCTTCTGTTGTTCGCGGGTATCCTGTGCTGCTGCGGCCTGTTGGTTCGGATCATTCAGATCCTGCTTTTGCTCACGGTATTTACTCATATCCTGGCGTTGTTCGGGAGCTGCCTGACGAACCTCTACACGCTGTTGGGGAGCTTGTGGTGCCGGTTGTTGCTGAGGCTGGGACTCCTGAGGCTGTTGTGGCTGCTGGGACTGGGCAGGAGCTTCCTGTACAGGGATTTGTCCACGCATCAGGATAGAAACTGTTTCGTTGTTTATCTTGTTCACCATATTGTCGAACAGGTTGACTGATTCCAGCTTATAGATAAGCAACGGGTCCTTTTGCTCGTAACTTGCGTTTTGTACGGAGTGTTTCAGTTCGTCCAATTCGCGCAGATTCTCTTTCCATGCTTCATCAATCACATGCAGCAGAATAGACTTCTCGAACGATTTAACAATCTCCTTGCTTTCGCTTTCATAAGCAGCTTTCAAGTTGCAGGAAATATTGTAGATGCGTTTGCCGTCGGTGATGGGGATCAGAATATTCTCGTACATGTGTCCCTGATGCTCGTAAACTTGCTTAATGACCGGATTGGCGATCTGAGCCATGCGTTCGGTGCGGCGTTTGAACAATTCCATTGCACCGTCGAACACGCGTTCGGCCAGCTGTTCCTTCTTCTCGTTTTTAAATTCTTCTTCCGTAAAAGGAACTTCCATGGCAAGTACCTGAAGTACGTCCATCTTGCAGCTTTCATAGTCGGGAGCTTCCACTGCATTGGCTGCACGATCCCAGATCATGTTGACAATATCCATACCGATACGTTCACCCATCAAGGCATGGCGACGTTTGGTATAAACAACCGTACGTTGTTTGTTCATGACGTCATCGTATTCCAGCAAGCGTTTACGGATACCGAAGTTGTTTTCTTCAACTTTCTTCTGTGCACGTTCGATGGATTTGGAAATCATGCTGTGCTCGATCATCTCACCTTCCTTGAAACCAAGTTTGTCCATTACTCCGGCGATACGGTCGGAAGAGAACAGACGCATCAGGTCGTCTTCCAATGAAACGAAGAATACGGATGATCCCGGGTCACCCTGACGGCCGGCACGACCACGCAACTGGCGGTCCACACGACGTGATTCATGGCGTTCCGTACCGATGATGGCCAAACCGCCGGCAGCTTTTACTTCGGGGCTCAGTTTGATATCGGTACCACGGCCGGCCATGTTGGTGGCAATGGTCACTGTACTGCTTTGTCCGGCTTGTGCAACGATTTCAGCCTCTTTCTGATGTAATTTGGCATTCAATACGTTGTGAGGAATCTTGCGCATGGTCAGCATCTTGCTCAGCATTTCCGATATTTCAACCGAAGTTGTACCTACCAGTACCGGACGTCCGGCTTTTACCATGGCTTCTATTTCTTCGATGACGGCTTTATACTTTTCGCGTTTGGTCTTGTAAACGCGGTCGTTCATATCCTTACGAGCAATGGGGCGGTTGGTCGGGATTACGACTACATCCAGTTTGTAGATGTCCCAGAATTCACCGGCTTCTGTTTCTGCCGTACCGGTCATACCAGCAAGCTTGTGGTACATACGGAAATAATTCTGTAATGTAATGGTAGCAAACGTTTGGGTAGCGGCTTCTACTTTTACTCTTTCCTTGGCTTCGATGGCCTGGTGCAAACCGTCGGAGTAACGGCGTCCTTCCATGATACGGCCTGTTTGCTCATCCACAATCTTAACCTGTCCGTCGATGACTACGTATTCATCGTCTTTCTCGAACATGGTATATGCTTTCAGCAACTGGTTGATGGTATGTACGCGTTCCGACTTGATGGCATAGTTGGTCATCAGGGCATCTTTTTTAGCCAAGCGTTGTTCGTCGGTCAGGTCTTTCTCATTTTCCAAAGCAGAAAGTTGGGCGGCAATGTCGGGCAGTACGAAGAGGGTCGGGTCGTCCGAATTGCCTGTAATCAGGTCAACACCTTTATCGGTCAGATCTACACTGTTCAGCTTTTCATCGATGACGAAGTACAATGGATCAGTAACTTCGTGCATACGTTTGTTGTTCTGTTCCATATAGATTTCTTCCGTCTTGAGCATGCCGGCTTTGATACCCGGTTCGCTCAGGAATTTAATCAAGGCCTTGTTCTTGGGCAGACACTTGTGGCTACGATATAAAGCCAGGAACCCTTCTTCCTGTTCCTTCTTATCGCTGGAGGGGATCAGTCTCTTTGCCTCGGCAAGATATTTGGTTGCCAGAACTTTCTGCGCCTCTACCAGGCGTTCAACTAAGGGGCGGAGTTGTTCAAACAGTTGGTCGTCACCTTTCGGTACCGGACCTGAAATGATAAGCGGAGTTCGCGCATCGTCAATCAAAACGGAGTCCACCTCATCGACGATGGCATAGTTGTGCTGACGCTGTACAAGGTCTTTAGGACTGATGGCCATGTTGTCGCGCAGGTAATCGAAGCCGAATTCATTGTTTGTACCGAAAGTAATATCAGCCATATAGGCTTGACGGCGAGCATCTGAATTCGGGCGGTGTTTGTCGATGCAATCCACGCTCAATCCGTGGAACATATACAACGGTCCCATCCATTCCGAGTCACGTTTGGATAGGTAATCGTTCACTGTAACGACGTGTACGCCATTTCCTGTCAGTGCATTAAGGAAGACAGGTAATGTTGCTACCAATGTTTTACCTTCACCGGTTGCCATCTCGGCAATTTTACCTTTGTGCAAAACGACACCACCGAACAACTGTACGTCGTAGTGTACCATGTTCCAGGTAACCTCGTTTCCTCCGGCCATCCAGTGATTCTGGTAGATTGCTTTGTCGCCTTCGATGCGTACAAAATCTTTTGTAGCAGCCAACTGTCGGTCGAAGTCTGTAGCTGTTACTACAATTTCTTCATTCTCGGCAAATCTTCTGGCTGTATCCTTTACGATGGCGAATGCTACAGGCAAAACGTCATCAAGCGCTTTCTCATAGATTTCCAGTATTTCTTTTTCGATTTTGTCGATCTGGTTGAAGAGTGCTTCACGGTCTTCCAATTCAGTCGATTCAACACTGGCTTTCAGTTCATCGACTTTGGCACGTTGTTCGGCAGCCGAGTTGCGGATATAGGCTTTTAGTTCTTCTGTTTTGGCGCGCAGGGCGTCGTTGTCGAGCTTGGCCACTTCCGGATAGGCGGCTTTGATTTTGTTCACCCACGGCTGTATTTCTTTCATGTCGCGTGTGGATTTATTGCCAAAGATCGAGCTTAAAAATTCATTAAATCCCATTGTATATATTTGTTTTTATTATTATTCGTTATGTGATTGATATCCTTTGCGATGCAAAGGTAATAATTTAGGCAATGAGGACATTACCTTTCCATATAGTTTTTTCCTGTGGATCCCATAATTTTAGACAGATCCTCTACTAAGAAAAGAAATGGATGCCTATGATTTCTGTGGAGTGGATAATCAGAAATCGAATGGAGTCGATTTACATGCGTTAGGCGCACGGATACGCAGTGATTTTGCCAGTGTAGGGGCAATTCGGTCTGTACAGACGGGTGTGCGTATAATTTCGGGTTTGACGTTAGCGCCTAACAATATAAGTGGAGCCGGTATTTCTGCTGAACGCACGACGCGGTTGTCGTTACTGTTTTCTTGCATAATACTCCACCCCGGTAATACTTTGATAAGCAAATCACCGGAACGCTTACGGTGAAAACCGTTTCGGATGCGTCCTATTTGTGGAGACCAAGGACCCAGCAGGATACGGTTGGCGGAATAGACTTCGTTTACGCCGCTGAACTGTACGAGGAATTCCGCAGATTTTTCCTGTATGTCGCTCAAGTCTAACTGCTTATCTTCTATCAGTTTGTGGTTAAGATAGATTTGCAGGTCATGATAGCCTTCTACATATTGGCCTTCACCGTAGGTTGCCATCAAGTACATGTTCAGTAAAGTAGCGCAACGGTTCAGATAAAACTCGCCACCTGGTACACGATAGATTCCTACGTCTGCGGCTTCAGGGTCGGCATATCCGGTTGACGTGATGCATAACAGGACATTTTGCAATCCGATATGGCGGTCGAGCATATCAAGCAAATTGGCAATGCTACGATCCAGACGGGCATAAGTATCCTGTATTTCCATTGCACACTCTTGTGTGCTTTTATGGTTGTAGTTACCTGCATAATAGGTCAGTGCCAGCAGGTCGGGTATTTCGTCTTTGCCAATGGTGCTTTTGGATAATAATTCTTCAGCCAATAAGTTTACTTCATCGTTAGCAAACGGACTGAGAATCAATCTTCGGAAGCTATTGGTACGGTCATTATTTAGATTATATTTGAAGGCATCGGTTCGCCATTCAGGAAGAAAGGTATAACTGGTGACCGGAAACAAAGGATTCCATACCATATCTTTGATACGGAAATCAGGTGAGTTTCGGTCATTATATTGACTGATCCACCACGGGAATTCATTATAATAGGTAGTACTACACCATTTACCTGTAGTCTTATTCAACCAGAATGCACCGTTTCCGGCATGTCCGGCTGCTAAAATGGCTGCATCGCGGAAAGGTGAGATGGAATATACCAAGGCACGGTTGCGAGTAGCTATTTTAAGTTCATCGGACAGAGTAGATGTAAGCAGTTGCGAAGCTGAACTGTTCTCATCGGTGTAGTTGCCCATAAAATCCGAATCGTCCACACAGTTGCGAGGACGAAGTGTCTGAGTATCTAGCCATGTCTCGGCTACGATACCATTTATGGAAGGTGTAGTTCCTGTGTAAAGAGAGGCTATTGCGGATGCCCGGTCAACATCATCAAAAGGAAATTGTGCCTGGCAGAATACTTTGCCTTCCCGTAGCAGACGTTTGAACCCTTTTTCTCCGTATAATGAGGAAAATGCTTCCATGTAATCAGTGCGCAGCTGGTCGATGGTCAATGAAACCACCAACTTCGGGGTAGCAGGCATCGGCTGAGCCTGTAGCCCGCTGAAAGTTAACGCCAATATGGAAGTGATCAGTCCTTTCTTCATTACAGCTTCTTATATGTGAGATAAAGGTTGCTTGCAGAACGTATCCACAAACTGAGTGCCAAAGGTAATATAGCTAAGTTAAATTCTTGTGGTATTATTCCCCAAAGCAATATAAAAAATGTTAATTCAACGCAATTCGCCATCATATAGATGCTTTTCTTCTTCCTTTTTACAGCCAAAATCATCCATGGCAGACACAGAAGGTGGAAAGGATGGAAGAGCAAGAGCAGGTAATTGGGACTAACTGCAGGGTGTTGTGAGAATAGGGTTAAAAATGCTAAGATGCAACCGGCAATACCTGCAGCAAGGAACAGCAAGAGGTCGAGTGCCCAAAGGCTGCTTTTCCGATACAGGCCAAGGGCCGTAGCAATGATTACAACGACCAACAACAAGGTAGCAGCCTGGAGGGGTGTGATACCTTCCGGCATATTGGTTTCTTTTTCACTTTGAATGAGATGTTCTTCATGGCAGATCAATGGACGTTCTTTGCCTTGTGCATCTTTTAGTTTGGCTTTTGCCAGAAAGTCTTTCAGATAGAAAGGTGCGAACATCATCTGACGGCGGTTGATATCTTCATCGGCTTTACTCCCTAAACAGAGGTCGATACCGAAACGTGCCCATGAATGTCCTTCGGTGTATTGGTGGACGATGTCGCGAAAACTTGTTCCCGTTTGTAAAGAGGTCATGTCTTCTGCGTATTCGAGTGTTCCTTCAGTGGCACGTTCAATTTGGTCGCGAGGACGGGTGGCGCAATTGTCGTATAAAAAGTTGTAGCGGTAAACTCGGTTTTGGGGGAGATAATTTTCTTCCAAAAGCATGAGTAATTTCTTCTTTTCTTCAGTATTCAGGTTTAGGGTTTGTTGCCATACGTCCCGTCCTGTCCAAGTGTATTCGGAAGCAAAATGTTCGTAGGAAGTTACCCCCAGCTGATAGTCGGTTTCTCCTAATGTAAAACGGAGGATGAAGTTGGGAGTGTTGAAGCTGAAAATGCCATAGTTGAATACGGCATCGATGCCACGGGTGAAGTTTTCGTACCGAATAGCTGTATGGCCGAAAAGAGAATATATTTCTTCACCTGCGCCGCAAGTCAGCAAACTGAACCGGATACTGTCTTCAGTTATGGTTGAGGGTGTGGAATGCTTTACCTGCATTGGCATATCCTGAGCACGGACCAATTGATGGGGAATGCTCAGGAAACAGCAAATAATCACGATCAATGATAAAAGGGTATGTCTCATTGTATGGATGTGCTATACATGTTACAGCTGTTAGGATGAACTGGCTATTCTAAATTCAATCAGATGTAATCGATCTTGATGCTTTGGACACGATTGAACGCTTTCCAAATACAATCGTTTCGGCTAAGAAATAGTTGAATAGTCCGGATATCAGCAATGCTGCAAGGTTACAGTAAACCACATTCCAGCCGAAGATTTTTTGAAACAGAAGCAAAAACAGCATTTTGACCAAAAAACCTAATACGGAGGAAAAGTTGAATATGAGGAATCTGTAAGTGAAATCCTTGACATTCTTGTTGGTGATACGTTCTTTCCATATCCAATAATAGGAACAGACGAAATTGCTGAATACGGCAAACTCGAATGAAATAACCGGAGAAACAACATATATTCCCCAATAGTCATGAAACAGGAATTTGGAACATATCCACAGTACGAAAGTATCGACACCGGTACCAAACAGACGACTTACAACAAATTCAATATATGTACGCACGAGATAATCGATTGAATTAGTTCTTTTTTTCAGGATGATAAGGCTTCAAAGGATCTTGTTTGGCCAACAAGTTGCGGTCTTTGACAAACTGCATAAACAGCATGGAGAACAGAATGACAACGATAACCATGCCGGCTATGTCGAATATACCGAATTCGTATCCATAGAAGTGATAGGAAATATTCACCCATGGCGTGTACATGATTAATGTATTTAGAAGTATAATGACCAACCTGAATTCGGTAGGGCCAAAGCTGCCATAGGTCAGACGGAATTCTCCTTTCAGAATGGTACCGATATAAGTATAGATGGACAAAACTAAATATCCGGCAAGAACAAGCAGGGCTATGTCGAGGCGGAAGATAGGAGATAATCCTGCGCCTATACATATAATACATATCGTAATGGCGTCTAATGTATGGTCGATGAAGAATCCATATACGGGTCGCTGGGTGTTGCGGACACGTGCAATAGTGCCGTCTAAGCTGTCGCCATACCAGTTGATCACAAAACCTAAGGATGAAATCCACAGATACTGGAGGTTTTTATTGGCCAAAATATAGCCTAACGCGCATACAAAAGCTCCTCCGAGGCCAATGTACGTCAGCATGTCGGAAGTTACCCATTGAGGCTGTCTTTTAGCCAACCATATAAGAACCTTTTTTTCTGCCGCGTTAAGAATAGAAGTTTGAATTCTATTTGATAATTCTTTTCCCATACATTCTCTTTTTACACGGCAAAATTACAGCATTTTTTTAAATTTTCATTTTAAGTTTAATATTCTTGCAACAATTTAACAACATCTGTTGCAAAATGGTAGATTTTCGGGGGTGTATTCCCCGACCATCGCAATGCTTTGTTGTGATTTTGAAGAGAGTTGCCCTCTCCTGCTTTTATTATGTCATGTGGCTATTTCCTTTTCTTGTGCAAGACGGTTGTCACGTGTTTCAATTCTGCATCGCTGTCCTGAGGAGGTTTTGTGCAGGGGGCAGTCGTCTTTTATGGGAAAGTAATTTGAAAGCGTGTCCAGCCATCTTTGTAAGTGCGCAGGGAGAAGGTACATCCATGGCGATTCAAGACTTCACGGATGAAGATGAGGCCAATGCCTTGTCCATGAGGTTTGGTGGAGAAGAAAGGACTGAACAACTTTTCTTCAGTCTCTTTACTGATTCCCGGACCATTATCGGCCACTTCGATGGTGGCGGGGGCTGTAGTGGTGATTCTGATTTCACCGTTTTGTTCGATGCTTTCGACGGCGTTTTTGATGATATTAACCAGTACCTGTTCGAATAGTGCGGAATCAAGGTTCACGTATTTTACATCGGGTGCGCATTGTAGAGTGAGCTTGATGTGGTGGTCGTTGCACAGTCCCTCCATGAAGCGTACGCAAGTGTTGGCGGTTTCATTCAGATTGGCTTGTGTAAGAACCGGCTCAGGGATTTTTACGACGTCGGCAAAGCGGGTAATGAACTTGCTCATCGAAAAACAGCGTTCGGTGCATACCCGCATCACGTCGCAGATTTCTTCCATTCCTTTTTCGGTGGAGAGCGCTTCTTCAACGGTGTCCAAGGTAGAGGTGATACCGGCAGTTGTATTGTTTACTTCGTGGGCAATCATGCGTATCACCTTTTCGTAGGCTTTCTTTTCGGCGCGTATTACTTCATCGGTCATGCGTTCTATCAGGTAAAACGGATGCTGGAAGCCCCGGTCGATGAAGAAAGTGAAGGTACAGCGGTAAATGTTGGCGTCGTTCAGCCGGATGACCCGTGTCTCTTCTTTGTTGAGGGTTGTCAGTTCGTTGGCCAAGGGAGAATCTATTTTCTCTATTTTTTTATTTAAGATACTTTCGATATGGGTGCCCAGCATCTTGACGGCCATTGGGTTGGCTTGAGATATATTTCCATCCAGATCGGTGATGATGACTCCCATGGGTGAGGCCTGTATCAGCAGGTCGAGGAAATGGTTCTGTTCGCGCAGACGCAGGCGTTCGTTCTTCAGTTGGTCCATCATGCGGTTGAAGATGTTCACAATGCGGTCGGCCTCGTGTTGTCCGACGGGGCTGAGACGGCTGCTGAAGTCTTGCTCGCGAAGGAGTTCCATACCATTGCCGATGGTGTGCATGGGCTTCACGATCTTGTTGTAGAAGACGATGAGGTAGAGCAGAATGAATGCGATGCTTCCTTCCATTATATAATAGGGCAGGTTGTCTTCAGGCAAGTGCGTTACCCAATATGCCAGAGCTCCGGACAATGCCAGGAGTATCAGGACCAGGATGATGAAGAAGAACTTGATGCGCACGTTGGTCTCGGTTTAAGAGTTTTGAGGAAGATTGTTGATGTCGATGTTGTACTTTTCTAACCTGCGGTAGAGGGCAGCCCGGCTGATACCCAGTGCCAGGGCTACCTGGCTGAGGTTTCCTTTGTGGCGTTCGAGTGCCTGGAGTATGGTGTGGCGCTCGATTTCGTCTAAGGTCATATTGGCATACGATACGTTTTCGGCAGCCTGGGGTTGTTCGGTGGTACGCAGATATTGGGTGTCGAAGTCGGCAGCTGTGATAACGGATTTCCTGCTGACGAGGATTGTACGTTCGACAAGGTTCTTCAGCTCGCGGATGTTTCCCGGATAGGGCAGTTTCGACAGGAAGTTCAGTGCATCGGCCGCAAATTCCGTATGGGGTAGTCCGTTGGCTTCGGCCTGGCGGTCGGCGAAGTAGCGTGCCAACAGGGGGATGTCTTCACGGCGTTCGCGCAGGGCGGGAAGCTTAATGGTGATAAGATTGATGCGGTAGAAGAGATCCTCGCGGAAAGTATGCTCGGCTACCATCTTGCGCAGGTCGGCATTGGTGGCCGATATGATGCGTACATCGACTTTGCGGGGACGGCTGTCGCCGAGTACTTCGAAGGTCTGATCCTGCAATACGCGGAGCAGTTTCACCTGGCAGGAGAGGTCGAGGTCACCGATTTCGTCGAGGAAGATGGTGCCTTTGTTGGCCAGTTCGAAACGGCCGACGCGGTCGGCTGTGGCATCGGTGAAGGCTCCTTTCTTGTGGCCGAACATCTCGCTTTCGAAAAGGCTTTGTGAGATACCGCCCAGATTGACCTTTACAAAGGGTTGCTTGGCGCGCTGGCTGTTGATGTGGATGGCTTCGGCTATCAGTTCTTTGCCGGTGCCGCTTTCGCCGGTGATGAGGACCGAGGCATTGGTGCGTGCGATGCGTGCCACGGTGTTCAGTACGTCCATCAGTCCGCGCGATTTTCCGATGATGTGGCTGCGATCCAGCGTGTCGGCCTTTTCGACGGTGCTTTCTGTTTGCGGCACATTCAGTTCGAGGGCTGTTTCGATGCGTTGCAGCAGGGCGGCATTGTTCCACGGCTTGGTGATGAAGTCGAAGGCACCGGCCTGCATGCCCTGTACGGCCAGCTGGATGCTACCCCAGGCAGTCATTAGTATGACGGGAGTTTCGGGGCGGAATATTTTTACTTGCTTCAGCAGGGTGAGTCCTTCTTCGCCGGTTGTGGAGAGGGTGAAGTTCATGTCCATCAGTATCAGTGCCGGAGCTTCGGCACGCACTACATCAATGGCTTCGCGCGGCCCCGCTACGGCCTTAACTTCGTAGCCGGCGCGTTTCAGCATGAAGCTGAGCGAAGAACGTACTGCGCTGTCGTCGTCAATAACAAGAATCATATTTATATATATAATAAGGTGTAATTGAATGTATGTGCAAAGTTAGCAAATCTCTTTGCACGTTGCAAGCTCTTGGAGCGTCTTTCGTGCGTGGGACGCACGGGGACGGGCGGATTTATCTTTTTACGATGTCCTCGAAGTCGGCCTCGAGCTCGGTGTTCTGTTCGAAGTCCCACAAGGTAAGGCTGCGTATCTGGTAGAAGTAGTACCAGTAATAGTAGAGTTCGGAGATGTGCTTCTGTCGGGCTTCGTCTTTCGAGTTCTGCGCGTCGTTCAGGTCGAGGGTACTTATTTTGCCTATCATAAAGGTTTCTACGCTGGTTTTGTATCGCTTTTCGGCGATGAGGTCGGCTTCCTGGGCGATGTTGAGCTGCTGTGCCTGGTTGTTGAAGTTCTCGACCAGCAGGAAGATGTTCTGGTTGAAGTCCATCTGTTCCTGGCGTATCTTGGAGAGCACCACTTCGCGGTTGCTTTTGGCTACCCGCACTTGTCCGCGGCGTTTTCCCCAGTCGAGGATAGGAATCTTGACACCTACCTGAACCACCTGGTTATCTACCAGGCCGTGATAGGCCGATTTCAGGGCGTTTGACTGACCTGTGTATCCTATGCTGGCAAAGAGGTCGATGCTGCGCAGGTTGCCACGGGCGGTGGCTACTTCGTAATCGGCTTCCAGTTGCCGACGACGGATGTTCTGGGCAAAGGAGTTGCGTTGCAAGGCTTTTTCGAGTACGCTCTTGTAGTCCATGTTGAGCATGGGGACGGTGGTGGGCAGTGTCGGGTTCAGGTTTTCCTGTTCGGACACACCGAGGAAGGAGCGCAACTGGAACATTTTGGCGTTCAGATTGCTTACGGCGGCA
>ULTX01050503.1_pt1 | contig 35349 bp, 30 predicted proteins | sample 1958041 | NCBI WGS metagenome assembly ULTX01 (sample SAMEA4835747, study PRJEB28245) | human gut metagenome | biome: gut microbiome; material: fecal sample | place: Denmark | collected 2008
AGGCTTATTGCATAAGATTATTATACCGAACTCACGTTAATATACATATAATTCATCAGGCAAGAAGCCCTGCCACACGCTGGATGTAGTACACATTACCTGTTCTTGTGCCGTACATACCAGTTATGAGTAAAACCTAAATACATAATCAATGCAAGGCACGAAACCACGATTGACAAGATCACTGTGCCATACCTGTCACCATACGTGCAACCGTAACCGACGGACATGCCGAGCGACAGTCCCAACTCCCATCCTAAAAAGAATGTACTCTGTGATGTGCCACGCCTGCAATGCGGACTGAGTTTTATGAAAAACAACAGGAAACGCGCTCCTATTATCCCTACTCCGCACCCGATAAGGACGGGCGACACCAGCGTAGCGGCGCCCCGGTTGCCTGACAGCATGAGCAACAATGCCGCCAGCATAAATATAAGTCCCGTAGTAATCTCGCTCTTCAGGTCGGCATTGACGAAAACAAAACGTCCCGCAAGCAAAGCAAGGAAGAATCCGAGTATCATCATTGCATAAAAACTTGCATCGTGCTCAATAGAAAGGAGCATGCCAACCACTGTGGTAACAAGTAACAGATTGATAAAAAGCCACTTACCTTGAGATAGGAAAAACCTGTCTGCAGACACATGGCGGACAACGTCTTCAGGAGCCTTGAACGGGAATTTTACCGAGAATATGAACACCACGGCCAATACGCAAAGGCCTGCCCCGATAATCATGACCGTTCCGAAATCAGCGTAAGGCACCAATACCAACGCCGCTAACGGGCCTAACGCCAAGGCAAGACGCGAAAACCATGCCGCCGAATGGTTGGCTTCTGTACGCTGGAACGACTCGCACGTATCTATTATCAACGTGCTTGACAGAACCATCTGCCCAAGTCCGAATACCGCTCCCTGTACAAACCGTATGGCTGTTACGATCAGTAAACCGTCGGCCTGAAGCATGGCGCTGCCATCAAGCCATGATAATAAATAAAGGCACACAGCCAGGACCAGCACCGAAAAGATGCACACCATGTTGCGGCGGTAACGCTGTACAAGGTACGAGCAGAAACAACCGAGCGCGAATATGCCTACACCGGGAGCACCGACGGCCACAGCCGCAAGCCCCGGGGTACATCCTGTAGCCGACATCAGCCATCCCGGCAGCAAAGGCAACTGTATGTACATGGCCATCGTGACGAGCAAATTGGCTGTTGCCATCAACCAAAAGTCACGGTGCCATAACTTCACATGCACTGGAGTGTTCTGGGTGTACATCAGTATGACTCGTTTTCATTAGGGAATGTCGAATCCTTTACGTCCGTAACATACTGTCCGATAGCGTCAGTCATCACGGTGTTAAGGTCAGCATAACGGCGTAGGAAACGTGGGTTAAAGCCCTTGGTCATACCGAGCATGTCGGCCACGACAAGTATCTGGCCGTCCGTACCGGCACCGGCACCAATGCCGATAGTCGGCACTGTAAGCTCTTTTGAAACCCGAGAGGCAAGCGCCGCCGGTACTTTTTCCAGCACGACACTGAAACATCCCGCCTCGTCGAGCAGCCTTGCATCAGCCAAAAGCTTTTCCGCCTCGGCATCGTCTTTGGCACGCACGGCGTAAGTTCCGAATTTATTGATACTCTGCGGAGTCAATCCAAGATGTCCCATAACGGGAATGCCTGCATCGAGAATACCCTTTACCGTGTCGATTATCTCGGCTCCGCCTTCAAGCTTCAACGCATCGCAACCACTTTCCTTCATGATTTTTATGGCGTTCTTGACACCTTCCTTGCGGTCAACCTGATAACTGCCGAATGGCATGTCGCATACGACAAGAGCACGCTTCACGCCGTTTACCACCGACTTTGCGTGGTAAATCATCTGCTCCACGGTCATAGGCAAGGTCGTGCCGTTGCCGACCATTACGTTCGAAGCTGAATCACCGACCAGAATACCGTCAACTCCGGCCCCGTCGACAATGCTTGCCGTGGTATAATCATAAGACGTAAGCATTGAGATTTTCTCGCCACGCTGTTTCATCTCAACGAAACGGTGCGTGGTAACTTTCCTTGTGTCACTAACTAAATATCCGGACATCGTTTTCTCTTTTAGTAATTTAAAATATTAAAAGCATGTCCGGCACGCATGCCGGACAATTGTTATTAAAAACTTATAGTTAAGAAAATATCAATTAAGGTTTGCCAACATTCCACTCAACCTGTTGTAGTCAAGCTCCATAAAATCCGGCACCACGTAATCAGCATATGGCTTTATCGCCTCAGCCGCATTGGTCGTTGACAGTCCGATTACGGCCATGCCAGCCGCACGTCCGGATTTCAATCCGTTAAAACTATCCTCGAATACCACGCATTCGTCACGGGTTACGCCGAATGTGGCCGCTCCCTTGAGATAACAGTCAGGGTCAGGCTTGCTCCTTTCAAAGTCTTCCGAAGTCAGAATAGCGTCAAAAAGAGCCTTGAATTCCTTGCGCGCTGCATACACAGAGTTCATCTTTGCCTGGTTTGAGCTTGTAACCACGGCTGTCTTAACGCCGTTACGACGCAAGTCAGAGACAAAATCAAGAAAACCGGCAACATACTCGAACTTCATGTTACGTTCGAATTCGTCAAGCCTGCGTATGATTACAGAATGCTCGTCCTTCATGTCCGAAAAATAATTATCGAGTATCTGGACCAGCGTCTGTCCCTTTATCTTGTCTTCAAGCCCAGGTTTGTCAGGATGATAAAACCGGCACTGCTCACCCCAGAAAACAGAATACTGCCCTTCTGTGTCAAATACGACGCCGTCCAAATCAAAAAGCGCCGCTCTTAATAACCTTTTTGTCATGATAATATTGATTTGCGCTGCAAAATTAATCATTTTATAAAATAAAACATAAAATCCTTGTGACTTTCCTCCTTTTCAAGTAATTTTGCAAATAAAAATACATTAATTAAATATGAAAAAATCAACTATTATAATCATATTTTCCATTTTTGCCATGATAATGGCCACATCATGTGGAGGAAAGTTCAACAATGGCGGAAATGGAACCGACAGTCTTGTATTCGACAGTATAAAAGTGGACTCGACGTTATGGCTTACCGAAGACACGGCGGGGCCACGTTGCCATGTCAGCCTCAGCCTGACTTACGCTAAAGGCAAGAATGCCGATTATATAAATGACTCAATCATCCGTTCCGGCATTTTAAGTCCTGACTACTTCTCTATAACTTCACAAAAGCTAACGCCGCAAGAGGCAGCAGATTCTTTTGTGACAAGATATCTTGACGAGTACAAAACATCTTACGGAGAACTTTACAAGGCCGATAAATCTCACGGTGCGTCCTACAATTGCGAATATCTGGTAAAAACATACGTGCTCCAGGACAACGACAAGTATTATACATACATTGCCAACATCTATAACTACGGTGGCGGCGCGCACGGCAGCTCCATAGTTGTAGCCAGAAACGTTGATACTAAAAGCGGGAAAATCGTATCCCTTAAAGATATCTTTGTGCCCGGATATGAACAAGAACTTAACAATCTCATAATAAATGCCCTCTGTGAAAAATATAACACGGAAAATATTGAAGGTCTACACGACAAAACAATATTCTTGGGCATAGACGTTTACCCGTCGGATAACTTCATTTTGGGAGAAGACGACATTACGTTTATTTATTCTCCTGATGAAATCGCAAGTCACGCCGAAGGCGAGATAAGGGTTAAAATAAGCAACGACACCCTTGAGAAATTATTAAGAAAATAAACTGATATGGACATAATCTTAAAATATTTTCCTGAACTTACTGACATACAGCGCGGCCAATTCGCTGCGCTGTATGACTTATATCACGAATGGAACAGCAAAATAAACGTTATATCTCGTAAGGATATTGACTCACTTTACGAGCATCATATTCTGCATTCGCTCGCGATAGCAAAAATAATAAAGTTCAGGCCGGGAACAAAAATTCTCGACCTTGGGACAGGAGGAGGTTTTCCAGGTATACCTCTTGCCATAATGTTTCCCGAAACAAGCTTTAAGCTAATTGACGGAACAGGCAAAAAAATCCTCGTGGTCAAGGAAATTTCAAAAGCTATCGGCCTGGAGAATTGTGTAGCTGAACAACTTAGGGGAGAAAACGAAACGGGCAAATATGATTTCGTGGTAAGCCGTGCGGTAATGCCCTTGCCCGATCTTGTCAGGCTCGTAAAGAAAAACATTGCCAAGCAACAACACAACTCTTTGCCTAACGGGCTATTGTGCTTGAAGGGAGGAAACGTAAACGAAGAGATAAAACCGTTCAAACACATCACTGACGTAACGGATATAGGAACATTCTTTACAGAAGAATGGTTCAAGCAAAAATACCTCATTTATGTTCCTTTATAATTAACCGTAGAACCTGTAAACACCAGAATCATGCTTGATATACAGCGCTTTGTCTGCAACATGTTCCAAGAGAATTGCTATGTTGTAAGCGACGAGACTAAAGAATGTGTCATTATTGACTGTGGCGCATTTTTTGAAGAGGAAAAAATAGCAATCTATAATTATATAAATGACAACAACATGACCCCCAAGCACTTATTGTGTACACACGGGCATGTTGACCATAACTTCGGCAATAAATTCATTCTTGACAAATTTGGATTACGGCCTGAAATCAGTGAAGCCGACAAACCGTTAATGAATAATCTAGGAAAACAGGCAAAGGCTTTTACGGGCGAAGATTGCGGTAACGACTTTCCCGAAATAGGAAGGTTTTATGAAAACGATAAAACAATTACATTTGGCAACCACGAATTCGCCATTATACCAACACCTGGACATTCGCCAGGGTCGGTTTTCATCTATTGCAAAGATGAATCAGTAGCTTTCTCGGGCGATACACTCTTCAAATTGAGTATCGGACGTACGGATCTGCAATTAGGAAACTACGAAGACATCATAGAAAGCCTCCATTCCATTGCGAAAGTATTGCCGGCAGACACAACGGTTCTACCCGGTCATGGAGAACATACAACCATTGGATATGAGGTGAAGTTCAATCCTTACCTGAAAACAGGAAGCCTGCGATGACCGAAAAAATAATAATGGGTATCGACCCCGGCACCAACGTTATGGGCTATGGCTTAATAAAAGTAAAGGGCAACAAAGCGTCAATGATGGCCATGGGGGTAATCGACATGCGCAAGATGCATGACCCGTATTTGCGTCTGGGGCGGATTTTTGAACGCGTCACAAGCCTTATAGATGAATTTTTACCTGACGAGATGGCCATCGAAGCCCCATTTTTTGGCAAGAACATACAATCTATGCTAAAACTCGGGCGCGCACAAGGCGTGGCGATAGCAGCCGCGATACATCATGATATTCCAATACACGAGTACGCTCCAATGAAAATAAAGTTGGCATTGACAGGACAAGGACTTGCTTCAAAAGAACAAGTGGCTGGAATGTTGAAACGCCTGCTAAACATCAAGGATGACGACATGACACCATTTCTCGACGCTACTGACGCATTAGCTGTGGCGTATTGCCATTTCATGCAGTCAGGAACACCCGTCAACGATGTAAAATACGGCAGTTGGAAAGACTTTGCCAACAAGAACAAGGACAGGATAAAATGCAACGGATTATAAGTATTAAAGACGGGGTGACACGAATGCCATCATGGAGAATGGCAGAACCTGTCAATTTCGAACTTTGCGACGGAGAGCATATCGCGATAATCGGGCCTAACGGAGGTGGCAAGTCTATGTTCACGGACATTATTACCGGTAGCCATCCGATTATTGGAAACGGCATTAAATATGACTTTTCGCCAAGCGACAAAACGCTTGTTTCAGACAACATCAAGTATATCGCCTTCAAGGATTCATACGGAGACAAGGACGGAACATACTATCTGCAACAACGGTGGAACCAGCACGACATCAGCGAAGACACTTCAACCGCCGGTGACTTGCTTGAAGAAGCCTTCTTGTTAACCGGAGACGACACGGCTGAACGTCGTGAGTTACAGAACCATTTGTACTCTGTTTTCCACATTGAACATACGCTTGATAAATACATTATACTCCTTTCAAGTGGCGAACTGCGCAAGTTTCAGCTAATAAAAACCCTACTTTCAAAACCAAGAGTTCTTATAATGGACAATCCATTTATAGGACTTGATGCCGAAACACGTGATCAACTACAACATCTCCTGACCACCGTTGCCAACGACAGCAAACTCCAAATCATCCTTATTTTATCAAGACCTAAGGATATTCCGCCATTTATCACCCATGTAGTTGAAGTCAGGAACATGAAGGTGGGCAAGAAAATAACAACAGAAGAATATCGTTCTGCCATGACTTCGTCCGACTTACAACCTCAATTTAACCGTGAAAAGGAAAAACGGATACTGAATCTGACATATAACGACAACACAACCGAAGGCAATGAAGTTATAGGTATGACGGATATCTGCATACGTTATGGCAAAAGAACCATTATCGATCACTTTACATGGAATGTCATGAAAGGCGAGCACTGGGCCGTTTCCGGACGCAACGGTGCAGGCAAATCAACCTTGTTAAGCCTTGTATGCGCCGACAATCTACAAGCCTACGCATGCAACATCAGCCTATTCGGCCGGAAACGCGGTACAGGCGAAAGTATATGGGACATTAAACGACGTATCGGTTATGTTTCTCCGGAAATGCATAGGGCTTACAACCGTGACATTCCGGCTATCATGGTGGTAGCAAGCGGCCTGAAAGATTCTGTCGGATTATACACCCAGCCCAATGAAACAGAAAGAGACACCTGCCGTAAATGGATGGATGTATTTGGTATTGAGAAACTTGCGGACAGAACATTTCTTAAACTCTCAAGCGGTGAACAACGGCTTGTACTACTTGCACGAGCATTCGTTAAGAATCCAGAACTGCTGATTCTTGACGAACCATTCCACGGACTTGACGAACCCAACCGTCTTATGGTGACTGAAATAATTGAGGCTTTCTGCAAACATTCCGGCAAGACCTTGATTATGGTAAGCCATTATCCGGAAGAGTTGCCGCCATGCATTGACCATAAATTGACACTTACACGCACAGATTAAAACAAAAGATAAACAATTATGGAATGGCATGGTTCTATACAAATTACCATAGTTATCATAGTGATAGCGTGTGCGGCGGCATATGCCGGTTGGCGTATATACAAGACATTAGCGGCCAAAGACAAAACATGTGCAGGATGTCCGCTCAAAGATACATGCAAAAAAACAAAGAAATGAACAATGAAAAATGAAGGAATGGATAATCATCGCCAATTTATTATATAGGATTTGATTATTCATTTCTTCATTTTTCATTGTCCATTAACCTATAACCTTGAATCTTGCGAACTTCACGAGAAGCTGCTTTTGCCCGGCATTCTCGAACTGTACAGTGGCCTTCATGTTCTCACCATTACCTTCCAAACGTATAACCTTGCCTATGCCAAAGCGCTCATGTTCTATCATACATCCTTCACTCAAGCCCGAAACAGATGGAGAAGCATGCTTGCCCCCTGAGCTCGCAACGGCCCGTAAACGCTTGAAACTCGGCGAAAACGTATTGGCAATTGGCGGGTCTTCACGGTGTACTGCCTCACGGGGCTTTAAGTCAGCCTTGAATTGCGATGCTACAGGACGGCTGTTCTGCCAACGATCCGCCCTGCCATAATCTGAACTTAGCGACGACTTTCCGAACGGCAACATTGAGCCGCCGGCTTTATCGACTTTCAGCAGGTCCGGATTTATATCACGAAGAAAACGGCTCGGAGCCTCCATCTCCATACGCCCGTACCTGAAACGACTTTTTGCATACGTAAGAAAACAATGCCGCTCGGCACGTGTTATTGCCACATAAAGCAACCGTCGCTCCTCCTCAAGTTCTCTACGGCTGTTCATTGACAACATACTTGGAAAGATATTCTCCTCAAGACCGACAATAAACACTGTCGGGAATTCAAGCCCCTTAGCACTGTGCACAGTCATCAAAGACACACGGCGGGCGTCTTCCTCACCAGAGTCACTCTCGATATCAGTCTGTAACGACACCTCCTTCAGAAACTCCGACAACCCTATTTCCGTCTCACGCCCTTCCTCCATGCGGCTCTCAACAAACTCTTGCATACTGCCAAGCAATTCTTCAAGATTTTCCTGCCGCGACACATTTTCGGGAGATTTATCGGCGTATATGTCTGCCGAAATACCACTTGACTTTACTATCTCAACTCCTAAAGAATAAGCGTCGGAGGTTGCGCATTTTTCCATGAATCCAAGTATCAGCTGCCTGAAAGCATCAACCTTGCCCATCGTAGCCTTTGCCACGGAAAGCCCATAAGCGTCAGGCTCGCATATTACACGCCAAAGACTTACGCCTCCAACCGATGCAAGCCCTGCAATCTTGGCTACAGTCGTATCCCCGATTCCTCGCTTTGGATAATTTATTATACGCTTGAACGCTTCTTCATCGTCAGGGTTGACCACCATGCGGAAATAGGCTATAACGTCCTTGATTTCCTTACGTTGGTAAAAGCTCAGTCCTCCATAAATTTTATATGGTATTCCGACTTTACGCATTGCCTCCTCAAAGCTCCTGCTTTGCGAATTAGTACGATAAAGGACGGCAAAATCATTGTATTCACAATGTTCCTCACGCCTTAAACGCCTTATTTCATTACATACTATCAGCGCCTCTTCCTTATCACTATATGCTTCTTTCAGCACAAGACGCTCACCCTCATCATTACGGCTGAACACATCCTTTGGTATCTGCCTCTCGTTGTGCCGTATCAGGCTGTTGGCGGCCTGAACAATACGTTGCGTACTTCGATAATTCTGTTCAAGCTTGAACGTACACGAGCCTGTAAATATTTTCTCGAAATCAAGAATGTTGTCTATATTCGCGCCCCGAAAGGCATATATGCTCTGCGCGTCATCACCGACCGCGCATACCCGCAGATGTTCCTTAGATAGCTGCCATACTATTTTCTGCTGTACGGCATTGGTGTCCTGATACTCGTCTACGAGGATATACTTAAATCTGTCTGCGTATTTCAGGCGGACGTCGTCGTGCTCGTTGAAGAGAGCGAAGGTATTTGTAAGAAGGTCGTCGAAGTCCATTGCGTTAGCCATCCTGCATCGTTCGCAATAAGCTGAATATATACTGCTCATCGCAGGCATGCGCTGTTCCCTGTCACGCTCAACCAAACTACGGGTCAAGGCATACTCGGCAGGCATTACAAGATGGTTTTTAGCCATGCTGATACGTGAATGCACGGATGCGGGCTTGTATATCTTATCGTCAAGCTGCATTTCCTTGATGATTGTCTTGACAAGGCTTCGCGAGTCGGCTTCGTCATAAATAGTGAAGTTTGGCTCGTAACCAAGAGTTGCAGCCTCAACCCTCAGGATACGCGAGAACACGCTATGAAACGTGCCCATGTTGAGCCTACGGGCCAAGTCCGTACCTACCAGTGCGCCTATTCGCTCCTTCATCTCGTTAGCGGCCTTGTTGGTAAATGTAAGGGCGAGTATGTTCCACGGCTTCATGCCTTGGCTCAGCAGGTAAGCTATCTTATACGTAAGCACACGTGTCTTGCCCGACCCCGCCCCGGCTATCACCAATGACGGACCGTCGCAGTACTCAACAGCCTTGCGCTGGCTCTCATTCAAATCATTAAGAAAATCCACTGTATAAATTAAATTAAGAGTTAAGAATTAGGAAACGTGACCGAGCGGGTTAATATATCATGAGCCAAGCACCAAGAAAAGCCGCATTGCCGGAAACACGGCAATGCACATTTCTTAATTCTTAACTCGTTATCCTTCACTTCCTGTACACCCCTCCGGCAGACGTCTCAGGGTCATAATCCTCACCTTCGGCAGGAAACGACGGTATAAATCTCATCTGTTGCTCTATCTGCCTGCGGCGTTTCTTCATATACGCGCTCGGAGCCGCAGAGCTGAATCTCAACGGATTGGGCAACGTTGCGGCTATCAAAGCACACTCGCTACGGAACAGGTCGGCGGCATTCTTGCCGAAATTATCGCGCGCCACGGCTTCAACGCCGTATATTCCAGGCCCCATCTCGATTGAGTTGAGATACACTTCCATTATCCTTTGCTTGCTCCACATAAACTCTATGAGTACGGTAAAATAAGCCTCAAGTCCCTTGCGTACCCACGAACGGCCCGGCCATAGAAACACGTTCTTGGCCGTCTGCTGCGATATGGTGCTGCCGCCGCGTATCTTTCCGCCCTTAAGGTTGCTCATTGCGGCCTTTTCTATTGCCTCGTAATCAAACCCGTGGTGCAGCAGGAAGCGCTGGTCCTCACTCGCCATCACGGCTACAGGCATGTGGCGTGATATCTTTTCAAGCGGCACCCAATGGTGGTGCAACTTTACACTTTCGCCATCCTTTACCTGCTCAAGGCAGCGGATAAACATCAGGGGCGTGAAGTACACGGGAATGAAACGTAAAGCTACAACAGCAAGAATGGTGGAGCCGAAGAAGGCAACCACCACCCAACGAATTATTTTACCTATTATATTAATTCGTACCATTACTTATATGTAACCGGCGTATAGGCCGCAGACAGGCAAAAGGACGCCTTGCCGACGGAACATTCACCTGCCCGTCATGCCGTCGCAGGGTATATGCCGCATGCGGACTCTTGCCTGCCTGCGCCGATACGCCATACCCGTTAATATCAGTTCAACGTGCCGGCGTTGGCTGCGTCAATCATTTCCTGGCTTGCGTAGAGATAAACTTCCACGCGACGGTTTTGCTCGCGTCCGGCTTCAGTACTGTTATCGGCTACGGGATTGCTTTCGCCCATACCTTCAACAGCCTGTATCTGGTCTGATGCCGCTCCGCAAGCCAACAAATATGATGCCACGCTTTGGGCGCGTTCTTGCGACAAATCCAGGTTCTTCTTCACGCTTTGCTCTGCCGTAGAGTTCTTCCAGCCTTGGTTGTCAGTATATCCGTATACGTTTACGTCAACCGTAGAGTTCTTCTTCAATACGTTGTTCGCGAATTTGCTCAATGACGATTTTGCCGAAGAGCTGAGGCTCGAGCTGCCTGTGGTAAACAGAATTCCCGAATCGAACGTCACCTTTACGGCTTTCAGTCCGTTCTTGTCCGTTACCTCCTCAACCGTAGCTTCCTCAGCAAGCTGAGCCTCTGTCTCAGCCTTAACCTTGTCCATATGCTTACCAATGAGCGCTCCCGTTCCTGCGCCTACGGCAGCGCCTACAACTGCGCCTACGGCCGTGTTGCCGGCTATCTTGCCTATAACTCCTCCTACGAAGGTACCCGCGCCCGTACCGATGAGGGCGCCCGTGCCGGTCTTGGTGCTGCAACTCAATACAAGGGCGGCACACAATCCGAGTGTTATAACCTTTAACTTCTTCATAACCTTTTTAAGTTTATAGTTTAAAATCATTACAAAAGTACAATTTTTCCGCCATTCCGCAAGTAAACATAAAGATGATTTATCATAAAAATTCTTATAAAACGGAATTATGTAAACAAAACTCGGCAATATAGAACAATTTTGACGAAGCAAATGTCTTTAACTCCTTAGCGGCCGCAGGGAACGAAGTTTCCTTGAGCGAAGCGAAAAAACTACTGTTGCTTCTTTAGTTACTGATGAATGCGAGCTTTGCGGACATTCATTTTACATAATGCTTGCTCAACAGGCAAGTATGCTTACATCTTGACTTTTCATAACGCTTCATTTTCGCGTTATCCTGGAAAATAAATTCCGTGGGCGTAAATATGCGAGTTTCAAGTGTGCAACCGTAACTGCCTGGCGCAATGAACAATATAACGCGACGGCACAAACATGTGCATAAAAATCGACTCACAATAAAACAAAATATGGCCTATTGAGCTGCAAAAGACGGCCTTCGGGAATACAAAAAGCCGTCCACAACAAGCCCATAAACCGTCTTCTACAAGATAAATTGCTGTATTTTGCTTTATTATTTACCGAAATATCGGACACAAAACAGCATTGCATGTAACAAAAAGAACAACTTACATACAGCTGAAACCTCTATTCCGAATAAAAAACAGTACATTAACTGAAAAGCATTTTGCAATATATTGTTATGAAGAACATTACATTATGACACGCCACCTCAGCTAAAAGCCGCCTTCGCCAACAATCCTTGAGCCGCCGACAATAAACCATACACCAGACAAAAAACGGCGTTATGCCGCCACCCGGATTTGAAGTGCCCGATTAGCGAATGCAATACGATGATACAACTTACCTTAACCGTTAAATGACATATATATCTGTCGGACATTACGAAAGTGGCCGGATTATTTCAATATTCGGCAAAAAATGTGTAAGTTTGCACACAAATTAACAAAAACAAGCATTTATATCATGGCTAAAGAATTAAAAGACCTTACCAAAAGAGCTGACAATTACAGTCAGTGGTATAACGACTTGGTAACTAAGGCTGACCTTGCCGAGCAGTCTGCCGTGCGCGGTTGCATGGTTATCAAGCCTTACGGCTACGCTATATGGGAAAAGATGCAGCACCAGCTTGACAAGATGTTCAAGGAGACCGGCGCACAGAACGCATACTTCCCCCTGCTTATCCCTAAATCATTCCTTTCGAGGGAGGCCGAGCATGTTGAGGGCTTTGCCAAGGAATGTGCCGTTGTAACCCACTACCGCCTGCGCGCTAAGGAGGACAAGAGCGGCGTAGAGGTTGACCCCGCGGCTAAACTCGAGGAGGAGCTCATCATCCGTCCTACTTCCGAAACGATAATATGGAACACGTACAAGAACTGGATACATTCTTACCGCGACCTGCCTTTGATGTGCAACCAATGGTGTAACGTAATGCGCTGGGAGATGCGTACGCGCCCGTTCCTGCGCACGTCGGAATTCCTTTGGCAGGAAGGCCACACAGCACATGCCACCCGCGAGGAGGCTGAAGAGGAAGCACAGAAGATGCTCCACGTATACGCGGAGTTTGCGGAGAAGTGGATGGCTGTGCCCGTTGTGCAGGGAGTAAAGAGCGAGACCGAACGCTTCGCAGGTGCCCTCAACACTTACACTATCGAAGCTATGATGCAGGACGGCAAGGCTTTGCAGAGCGGTACGAGCCATTTCCTCGGCCAGAACTTCGCCAAAGCGTTCGACGTGACATACCTCAACAAGGAGAACAAACCCGAATACGTGTGGGCAACGTCGTGGGGAGTTTCCACCCGACTCATCGGCGCGCTTATCATGACCCATTCAGACGATAACGGACTGGTATTGCCGCCTATGCTCGCGCCTATCCAGGTGGTCATCATCCCCATCACCAAGGGAGCTGAGCAGATGGCCGCAATAACCGAGAAGCTTACGCCGGTAATCGACGCCTTGCGTGCCGCTGGCATATCGGTTAAGTATGATAATGCCGACAACAAGCGTCCCGGATTCAAGTTCGCAGACTACGAGCTGAAGGGCGTTCCCGTGCGTCTTGTCATGGGTGGACGCGACTTTGAGAACAACACGCTCGAAATCATGCGCCGTGACACTCTCGAGAAAGAAACCGTACCAATGGACGGTATCGTTGAACGTGTCGAAGCCTTGCTGAAAGACATTCAGGCAAACATGTTCGAGAAGGCCAAGGCTTATCGTGACGCACGTATCTATGAGTGCGATAATTACGACGAGTTTAAGGAGCGCATCAAGGACGGTGGATTCTTCCTCTGCCATTGGGACGGCACGGCCGAGACCGAAGCACGTATCAAGGAAGAAACCCAGGCAACTATACGTTGCGTGCCGTTCGGCGTAGAGCAGACTCCCGGAGTTGACATGGTATCAGGGAAACCTGCCACACAACGTGTCATAATAGCAAGAAGCTACTAAGGTAATTAAGAATTAAGAGTTAAGAATTAAGAAAAAATGCCACGTGTATTGATTTATGGGCAAGAGTGTTTTTCTTAATTCTTAACTCTTAATTCTTAATTATATATTGTAAAATTATTCAGTTATGGGCTTGTTTGCCGAGATTGTTGTAAAACTGTTCAATCTCGTTTCGCCAAGACAATGCGTAATGTGCGGATGCAGACTGGCAGCAGGCGAGAACGTGATATGCACGGCATGCAACTTTGACTTGCCGCGTACGGGATACTCGGCAAATCCGTATGACAACGAAATGGCCCGCCTGTTCTGGTGGCGTATACATATAGAACGTGCCGCGGCCTTATTCTTTTACAGGGCACATTCAGACTCAAGCAAAATTATATACTCACTCAAATACCTCGGGCATCCCGAAGTCGGTGAACAGATGGGGCGAATGGTTGCCGAGGAATTCATGCCCGATGGTTTTTTCAACGGCATTGACGCAATATTGCCTATACCGCTGGCAAGGAAACGGCAATTGTCTCGCGGATACAACCAGAGCATGGAGATAGCACGCGGAGTAAGCGAAATTACCCACTTGCCCGTAATAAAAAATGCCGTAAAAAGAAAATCTTTCTCCGCAAGTCAGACACACTTGAACCGATGGCAGAGAAACGATAACGTTAAGGACGTGTTTATCCTTAAAAACAACAAGCCTCTTGAAGGAAAGCATATACTGATAATAGACGATGTGGTTACTACCGGCGCAACAATCATATCATGTGCCAATGAACTGAAGAAAGGAGGAGCTGAAAAGTTCAGCGTGCTTTCGTTGGGATTCACCAAATAAAAAAATAAAAGGTAAAAGGGTAAAAAAGTAAAAAGATAAAAATATCATTGTCAAAATAACATCACATGATTTATTTTTACCTTTTTACTTTTTTACCCTTTTACCTTTTACTTAATGTCTTCCAAATCAGAATATTTCCTATGTCCTTTAGCGTAATATTGCCATAGAATGGAATGCCTATATATGCCGGTAACACTGTCAACCGTACGTTTGGATTGTATCCCGGCCCTGATTTCACGGTATTCCGGAAGCCATGCCTTAAACGCTCTCCGCCCGTTGATTATGGCCTTAAAGTCACCAATCCTACCCGAAACAAGCGCCTGCATGGCGGCAACATAATCGAGCAATGCACGCATACGCATTACGGAACGCAACTCTTCATCAGGCAAGTTCTTATAAAGCATGGTCAAATTATTTCGGAAATTCAGGTACGTCTTCATTGGATTGTTCTTAGGCAACGTTCCTCCTCCTATATGATAAACGTAACTATCGGGTACACAGAAAATCTTTCGACCCATCAAACGCAAGCGCCAGCACAGGTCAATCTCTTCACTATGAGCGAAAAAACGCGCGTCGAAACCGCCTGCTTGCCTGAAATCCGCCGACCTTACCATCATGCACGCACCTGTTGCCCATAATATTTCAGACTCATAATCATATTGTCCGTTATCGTTTTCAACAGTGTCGAATATCCTGCCTCGGCAAAATGGATAACCGTATCTGTCAAGAAAACCGCCACAGGCTCCGGCATATTCAAAGGCGTCACGGTTGCCCTCTGACAATAATTTAGGTTGACAGGCCGCAACGTCAGGATTATTATCCATGAATTCCGTCAATGGAGTAAGCCAATGATGTGATACCTCAACGTCAGAATTGAGCAGCACATAATATTCAGCCTCAATCTGTTCCAACGCCCTGTTATAACCATCCGCGAAGCCGTAGTTATTATCCAGAACAATAAGACGCACCTCGGGGAAATGCCGCTTAAGCACTTCCAAAGAATTGTCGGTCGACGCATTGTCTGCCACATAGACAACAGCTTCGTCACGCGAATAGTCCAACACGTTGGGAAGAAAACGCGTAAGCATCTTTACGCCGTTCCAATTCAAGATTACAATCGCGGTCTTATCCATGTCAAAGTATTGCTTTTAACGCTGTTTTATTATAGTTGAAATCACCCAAACGTACATTGACGAGCTGGTTGTCAAGTCTGTCTTTGTCTGGAGACGGCGGCAATTCCACTCGTATATAGTTCTTAGTGAATCCATGCATGGCCTTCCCGCTCGCGGCTTTCTCGAACAACACTTCAGCCTCCTTGCCTATATGCTGGCGGTAAAAAGCCTCTGTCTTCTCGTCAGAAAGGTCAAGCAAGCGCTTGCTTCTCCGCTTCTTGTCCTGGTCCGGAACAATGTACGGTATTTTAAGGGCAGCAGTTCCCGGGCGTTCTGAATAAGGAAATACATGCAACTGGGTGACATCCAACGATTTAAGGAAATCGTAAGTTTCCTCGAACAGTTCAGGTTTTTCTCCTCTGGTGCCCACCATTACGTCTACGCCAATAAACGCATCAGGCATTGTATCCTTGATAAGCTTGATTTTATGAGCGAACAACGCGCTGTCATAACGCCTGTGCATGAGGCGCAGCACCTCGTCGGAACCGCTCTGGAGAGGGATATGAAAATGTGGCATGAACGCCCTGCTGTGGGCACAATACTCGATAAGCTCATCATCGAGAAGGTCAGGCTCAATGCTGCTTATACGATACCTGCTAATGCCTTCAACCTTGTCCAAGGCTTTTACGAGGTCTATGAAACGCTCATTCGTGGTCTCGCCGAAATCACCTATATTCACACCGGTAAGCACTATCTCCTTACCACCTTCCTCAGCGGCCTGACGTGCCTGGGCAACAAGCGAGTCTATACTCGGATTACGGCTGAATCCGCGGGCATAAGGAATGGTGCAATATGTACAGAAATAGTTGCATCCGTCCTGCACTTTAAGGAAATATCGTGTGCGGTTGCCACGCGAACAGCTCGGGGCAAACGTCTTTATGTCTTTCGTTTTCTCTGTATGGTAACGATGAAGTGACGTCACTGAACGTCCACCAGACCACGCTTCAGAGAGAAACTGTATTAGGTCTGCCTTCTCGTTAGCTCCCAACACGAGGTCGACTCCGTCTATTCCGCTCACCGTCTCGGGCTTTAACTGGGCATAACACCCCGTCACCACGACGAAGGCTCCAGGATTCTCGCGCACCATGCGGTGTATAGCCTGACGGCATTTGTGGTCGGCTACCTCCGTAACCGAACAGGTATTTATAATACATATGTCGGCATCACGCTCAACGGTACGCACTCCCATCTCTTCAAGAATGCGTCCGAAAGTGGATGTCTCGGAGAAATTCAACTTACAGCCAAGAGTAAAATAAGCTGCGGTCTTACCCTGAAAGGCGGATGTATCTATCATATTTATCGTAATACTAACGGCCGAAACATTCATGACTTCAGGCCGTCAGGACTTGTTTACCTTATTATATAATATAAGAACGGTGAACTACGCCAAAACAGAAAAATATTTCCTGCATAACGAACCATTTTTATCAACGGCAAAGGTACTAAAAAAAGTCGATATAAGTGTCGTTCAACAACATTTCTTAAGGCTACGCAAAGATTTAACAGTCGTTAGCACTTTATATCTCCCTGATTATCAGTGACTTGCAAAAAAGTTACAAAATACCCCTAAAAAATTAACCTAAAAAGAGAACAACGTATTAAAAAAATACTTACCTTTGCAACGTTTTAATAAACAAATGATTGTTTTACAGATTTAAAAAGCAAAGAAAATGAAAAAGTTAGTTTTAATGTTCGTAGCTATCGCAGCTATTTCATTCGCATCTTGTGGTAACAAAACAGCTCAGGCTGACGCAGTAGATTCAATTGCTAACGACACTGCAGTTGTTGATACTCTGGCTGCTGACACAGTTGCTGCTGATTCTGTTGCTGAATAATTAGCTACAACAGTAAAAGAGAAAAAACCGTAGGACAATGTCCTACGGTTTTTTGTTTATATACGGCTGGACGGTTGGCCAAAGAGCAGTTGCGTATCATAGGTTAGCAATTGCCCGTAATAGGGTATGTCGAGAATAAGGAAAAAACATACGCATAACCAGCTGAATACAATTAAATTACGAAAGGCCGTCGTTCACAATGTGAAAGACGGCCTTTCGGCTTGCAATACACGGCCTTTTACCTTAAAAAAAGCCGTATTGGATAGCATGCCACAAGCTATGCACAGGCAAAAACACGATTACCGGCCTACGCCTTAATTCTTCATGATACCCGTATCATTGCGTGTCTTTATTGCGTTTCTTCTTATTTCTTCACGCTTTCGTCCCTTAGACAACCGCCATGTAACACGGAAAGTCAGCATATTGCCCATCTCTCCGCTATACATACGCTGCATCTTGTGGACAAAGCGGTTAAGTTGTTCGGTATTATACAGACGCACTTCGTCCTGGAAGCAATGTTGCCAGAACATCGAAAGCGTAAAGTTACCCATCTTGTACGACGCCGTAAAATAATAAACGAAGGGCGACTTTGATTTTGACTCGCCTTCAAGAAAGTTCCAACCGTTATCCACGTTAGCCGTGAGCGACAACTTTCCGAGGTACGCCTGGGCACCTGCCGACCAGTTGAACGCCGTGTAATGGTGTTTATAATCGTCGCCGTAATTGAGGAAACGGTACACTCCGGCCTGCAAGTTAAACGACAACTTGCCCGGCAGAGCATCATAACTTGTATAGTTGCTGACAAAGAACATGTTGATTTTTCGTTGGTTTGCGCGTGACGATATGAACGTTACCGTACCGTCTGCACCGGCAACACGGTCAATACGGGCCATTGAACAATGTGGCATCATACGGTAATATACCATCATCTGGGTGTAGAACGACGGGTATTGCAGAGACATCGTAAGTTCGTTTTCAATTTCTTTGTTGATACGGAGCGACGGGGTTCCGACCGTAACTTCCATTTCGTTATTGCGCACTATTACGTCTCCAAGGTAAGCGAGACGAGGCGGATGTTGACCCATCGTAAAGTTATAGCTTATGCGGAAGGGCTGCCACGGAGAGTAAGCGAGCTGAACCTGGGGGCGGAAAAGCCAATATCCGTAGCGCTCCGAGGCCTGACGGTAATGGTAACGGCTTGCCCCAAGGCCGAGCATATACGAGAATTTACTTACCCGCCCGGCTATTTGGGCAAACCCATAGATATTGTCATTGCGGATTGAGTTGTCCGTTGCAACGTCGCCTCCGTACTCGGTCGAGCTATATTCGTTGAAATATTTAAGTCCCGCGGACAACGTAAACGGACTCAGGCGGTTTTCGTAAATCAGTTCACCTCCCAACAAATGGCTGTTCCCCGTCGAATTATACGAGTACGGTGAGGCGCCTCCGTAAGCGTAATTGTAATCCGAATTGGCGTAATTACCTGTTAAGTTGGCGGTTATGCTCTGGCGTTTCGTCAGGCTATATTTGAAATAAACATCAAGAAACGCCGATGATGTATTGTCCGTTGACCCGATAGGAAAAGTCTCTGTTACGCCACCGCTCTGCTCCGTACGTGTCCTCGAGTTTTCAGGTATGCGTGAAAGCGTACCTCCGAGAGTAGTTTGCAGGGTATAGCGGGCCGAGTCAACAAGGCTATATTGCAACTGGAGATCGTGCGAGATTGTGCTTTGGCGATATCCGGTGTCGGTGCGGCGCACGGTAGTAACACTATTGTCGGGCATCAGGTAGTCGGCCGTTTCCTCGTAACGCAGGTCCTTCGTGCGGTTATATCCGAACGAATAATGTAGTCCAAGCTCGTGCCTGCCCTTATTGAACTTGGTAAACACATCCTCGTTATTGCGCATACTGGTGACGCTCTGCATGGCTTCCGCGCCGACGTAATAGCCGCTTTGCGTCCTTTCCACGACTATGTTGATAACGAAATCAACATCATCGCCATAACGCGCACCGGCATTCTGAATGTAGTCTACATACTTAACGTTGTCCATGTCAAGCGCAATAAGGTCGCTCGTCGTGGCGATGATGTCATTAATCCTTACCTGCAATTTACCCAAAGTAGCAGGTACGGATATGCTCCTCATCACTTCGTTGACCGAAACGTTAGGCAACGCAAGCCGCGCGAGCAGGCCATAGGCATTGATAGAGTTGGCCTTTTGCTCTTTCGTAGGAAAAAGGCGGAGCGCATTGTCCTTGTTCTTAACGCGCGAAGTGCGCACCACAACCTCGTCAAGCGCCACAGAATCTTTCACATACTTGCCGTCATCGTCCTTTCCTTTTGTGTTCTGTGCCGATACGCCACACGGCATAATGACGGATAATAAGAATAAAAACAGAACTTTCATCTTTGCTTTTTTCGTGCAAAGATATAATCAACGGTTACATAATGCGCAATTATCAGGCTGACAAGTGTCTGACATTTACCTGACAAGAGCTATTTTGCTAATTGAGAATGGAGTGTAAAGAATGGAGAATTACGATTTGCCCTGTTGGACACCAAGCAAAAAGAGTAACCATAAACCTCCATTCTTTACTATTGATTCTCAATCGGAATAGCCGCTCTTAATTATCAACCTGTAGGCACGTCCACGCTCACCCTCAATCTGCAAGTTGGTATTCTGTTCAACAACACGTTTCAAGCGGCGTATCAACGTGTAGAGAGTCTCGCTCGCATCGTCCTTGCCAGGCCATAACATTTGGCATATTTCAGACTTGTCGAGCTTATGTCCTTCAGACTTGAAAAACATCTCCATAAGCTCAAGCTGCATCGGGGTAAACCTTACTTCTTCATTCTCCATGTTGTAAAAAGTCCTGCTGACCACGTCAAAACGCAAGTTTCCAACGCAACAATGCCCCTGGTTCAAAACCTCTACGGCCCTACCCGTACGCTTATAACGCAATGTAAACATAGCCCAAAGCACGGCCATGAAGCACAAAGTGAAAGGCAGCTTTTGGTCGGAAAGGCTGAATACGGTGGCAAACGAACAATCGGCATTAGCACGGAAGGCAACGGCTACATTTACGTTGCGGGCTAAACCTGACTTCATCAATACCGTATCTCCACTCACTCCGGCCGCATCATGCCATACGTCTGTCGACTCCCTACCATCGTCAAGGACGGCAAACGAGATATAAGACTTATCGCGAAGCTCAGGTATAGACAGGCTTTCACTAAAATACTTGTCATGCAATAACATGGCAACAGGCGTTGCCGACGCGCTCTGAAGCTCTCGGCATACACGTATCGTGTCAGCCGTCACCCACTCGTTGCCCTTCTCGGCCAACGCACGTACGAGCGCCCGGTTAAGCTCTGACACGATCCTGCCACGCGCATCGATATAGTTACCCATACCGGATATCACCGACGAAGCGAGCAACACCACAAAAACAACTATTGAAAAATATGCCTTCATAATTTATCCCTGCTACTTTCGTGTAATGTTATATAAAACAAAAATTCCCACAAAGATAGGAATTTACGGACGAAAAAACAACACGACAAGGCTTTTTCACATAAAATAAGAATCCCCGAAAGCCTCTTGAGCCTTCGGGGATTCGTATAATAAACTTGCTTTACAGTGCGAAAATTACTCTTCTACAGGAGCTTCCTCTGCCTTGCTAGCCTCCTCTGCAGGAGCCTCTACGGGTGCTTCGGCCTCAGCCTTGGGCTCCTCAACGGCAGGAGCTGCGTTCTCTGCTACAACCTTTACGGGCAACTCGAAAAGAACTTCCTTGTGGAAATGGATGGTTGCAACATAGTCACCAACCTTCTTTGCATCGTGCATAGTGATGATCTTGCGGTCGATGTCAAAGCCCTTCTTCTGGAGTTCTGCCGCTACGGTATTGGCGGTAACGGCTCCGTAAGCGACACCGTTCGCGCTAACCTTAACAGCTATCTCGAGAGCAACGTCCTTCAAAGCCTCTGCCTTCTTCTCTGCCTCTGCCTTGATAGCGGCAAGCTTGTGTGCCTGCTGCTTAAGGTTCTCGGCCAGAACTTTCTTTGCTGAAGCGGAAGCGATAACGCCCTTACCGGTAGGGATAAGGTAGTTACGGCCGTATCCAGACTTTACGTTAACTATATCGTTCTTGAATCCCAAGCCGATAATATCTTCTTTCAGTATTATTTCCATGTCGTATCTCCTCCTTAATTATTTCAACAAATCGGTTACATAAGGAAGCAACGCTATCTGGCGAGCGCGCTTAACGGCCTGAGCCACACGGCGCTGATACTTCAGGGATGTTCCGGTGATTCGGCGGGGCAATATCTTACCCTGCTCGTTCAAGAACTTCTTGAGGAACTCTGGGTCCTTATAATCGATGTACTTGATACCGCTCTTCTTGAAACGGCAATACTTCTTCCTCTTCGTGTCTACCGAAGGAGGGGTCAAATATCTGATTTCTGATTCCTGTGCCATGATTAAGCCTCCTCTTTTTTAGCTAATTTGTTTCTTCTCTTCTCGGCATACTGTACGGCGTACTTGTCGAGCTTGACGGTCATGAAGCGGATTACCTTCTCGTCGCGGCGGTATCCGGTCTCGAGCGTCTTGATAACTTCGGGCTCTGCCTTGAACTCAATCAGGCAATAAAAACCTGTTGACTTCTTCTGAATAGCATAAGCCATCTTCTTCAATCCCCAGGTCTCCTCGTTCAGGATTTCCGCTCCTTTATCGGTAAGCAGGTTTCTGAACTTTGCGACCGTTTCCTTCATCTGTTCATCAGACAAAACGGGAGTTAAAATGAAAACGGTTTCGTATTGATTCATACTACTTAAAAATGATTTGATTAATACTTTGCAAAAAATGCGGTGCAAAGGTACACTTTTCGGTTCGAACTACCACTATATATTATGTGTAAGAATGTAACTTTTAACTTATTTTACATTTTTACGGCTCATATCTTTGTTTTTTTAAATGATCATCAGGTAGAATGAAGGGATTTTATCCGTACTTTTGCACACCGAACAATACGTCGCGTCATGAAGAAATATATAAACAAATCAGGGTTTGCCATGGTCTGCCTCGGGGCCCTGTCGCTTATTATAGGGTATCCGCTTGGCTGGACCGACCATAACGCCATGCTCTTATCGGCGGCAGGAATGATAATCGCAGGAGTCGTGGCACATGTATATTTCCTGAAGAAAGATAGCAAGTATTAACGTGAAAGACGGTCTTTCACGCTCCGATAAGCCGTCTTTCGCACGCTAAAAGGCCGCCTTTCGCATCGTAAAAGGCGGCCTTTCATAATGTATTGAATATCAAGACTTTCCGACAACGGAATTTATATGTGCAACTGGAGGTCTATTCCGGCCTGCACGGGGTTGCCCCTTTGGGCAAACCAAAGCTCGCGTCCCGACGCCGAACTACTGAAGGCGAAAGTGGCGAAGCGCGTGTTGGTAACGTTACGGCACCATAGACGCACTACCGTATTGCCCCATTGCACTCCGGCGTGAAGCCCCAACAGGGCATAGAACGGCTGCTTTGTAGTGTTGGCCTCATCCCAATATATCGGCCCCTGGGCGGTAACGTCGGCTCCGACAATTATCGAGCGCGACGAACTACGGGCCAGCGGGAAACGCATATCGGCACGCGCGCTGATGGTATGCCCTGGCACAAACGGGATACGGTTGCCCTCATAGCTAACGGTATTGCCGTCGTCAGTTTCGCTATACTCGGTAAACGTCGCACGTGTGTAGGCGTAAGTAGCCGCCCATGAAAGGCGGTTGTCTATCGCGCTCCCACGCAACGCCGCCTCGAAACCAAGGCTACGGCTGCGCCCGGCATTGACCATCATACGGCCGAAGCCATAATCACCGGCCATCACGGACAATTGCTGGTTACGTATCGTCATATAATATGCCGCAAGATCCGCCTGCATCATGCCCCCGAAGAGATTAAGATGCGCTCCGACCTCATAATTCCAGCTCTCCTCGGGCTTGTAGGTTATGGTATTGTTCACGCGCGCGTAATCCTCGTCGGTATGCGTCACCTCGTAATCACCGGCCATTGCGTTCGACGAGTTGGCGGTAAGCTCGGACTGGAGAATGTCCGAAAACATCTGAATGTTATACCCTCCGGCACGGTATCCCTTGCTTACGGTAGCATAGATGTTACTTCCCGAGCGGTCTACCGTATAACTCACCCCCACCTTGGGCAATAATTGTCCGTAGTCATCGTGTACTTCCCTCAACAGAGCCGATGTAAGGGTATTTGTGGCCGAAGCCCCCATGACGTTCGCCGTTACGGCCATCGAGGCGCTCGTATCGTATGACAGGTTCACACGATTGTAATCATACCTTAGTCCGAGGGTCAAGTTAAGGCGAGGTACAAGCCTTATGTTCGACTCATGGTAAATGCCGACGTTGGCCTGCGGGGTATGGAACAATGCCGGTACCGACATGCTTACGTCCGCCGATACGCCTCCGGCCTGCTCGATGGCATTGGCCGCCATACCTTCAGCCACGCTCTGCGGCATGCCCGCCGACGTCATCCGGTCGACCATGGCCTGATAGATCGCCGCGTACATCGCCGAGCCGATACCCGTTGATATACGGCTGGTAAAATCATCGTCGAAATACACCGGAGCCGAAGTCCTAAGCCATTGGTAAGCGAAATACACACCTGAGGAATGCTGCCAGGCGGCGTCTCCTGAACTCTTTAACGTAAGTTCCTGCGTCAGGGCGTTCATCATCTGGCGCTGGCATAAGTGCATATAGTCTTGCGGAAGATAGTCCTGATCCATGTCCATGCAATCTTTCAAGAACTGATAGCTGGTCTGCGACGTCAGCGTAAGCCCGTCCGCATTATATACGAGGCCAAGCCCTGCGTTGAACATATTGCGGCGATAGCCGTTTGGACGGTTGGTTGAGGGCGCGGAAATGTCACGCGTATCCGTATCGTACACTCCGTAAGGGAAAGCCTCTTGACGCGCATACTGGTAATCGGCAACGAGGTTTAGCGTGAAACGTGTAGTCGGTTGCCAGATGAAATTTGCCTTTCCGCCCGCCTCGTCAGAAGTATCGGCACGCCTCCCCGTGGTGGAATTACGGAAAAAACCGTTCTGCCCGGTATAGAATCCAGCCACGGAGAAACCAATATTGTCGGCCATGTCATGGTAATGGGCGAACTCTATGTTACGGTAGAAATGCGTCCCCACCCCTACCCTGATATCCGTACCACGGTACTTCATCGGATTTTTAGAATAGAGGCGTACCAGTCCGCCTTCCGTATTCATTCCGTAAAGCGTGCCTTGCGGACCGCGCAACACATCTATACGGTCTATCTGGTAAGCATGAAAATTATACGAATTCTTGCTGACAAGAGGAATACCGTCAACATATATACCGACGGCAGGATTGTTTACGCGCGACCCGATACCCCGCACATACACCGACGACGTAAGGCGAGAGCCGTAAGACGGCATGACAAACGAGGGCACGTAAGCCGAGAGGTCGCCAAGATCACGCACGCCAAGGTTACCAAGGTCGCGCCCGGTGAATACCGACGAGCTCAACGGTTGTTGCCTAAGGCTCAACACTTCCTTTGGTTGCGAAACAACTACTACCTCGTCAAGGTCGACCACACGTGAAGTATCCACTATACCACCAACCCGTTCTGCCGTATTCACACCTGTCAGGCCTTCTAAGGAAAAGACCGGGCAAGAAGCCGGAGAACCGGCACGGGATTCTACATGTACGGCTGAAAAAAACAAGACCGAAACCAACAAGGAAGTTATTTTATAATTCTTCATTACCTTTTTACCTTTATTTTCCGCTTGCAAAGGTAACCATTCCAACAGAAACCGGCAATCCTCATTTATATGGATTTTTTGGTCTGGAAGTTAGAGAAGTTATAGAGAGTTAGAGAAGTTAAAGCCATTACCCATCTTACTTGCGCATTAAAAGCTCATAGCATATTCAAACAACGCATTTGGCTATAACTTCTATAACTCCCTATAACTTCTATAACTTCTTAAATAAGATCAATAATTCTCCGCCCCGCATACAGGACACCGCCCCTTACTGCCCATACGGGCACCACAACTACCACACACATAGGCACAACGGAAACGCGTAAAATACATGCGCAGGGCAAAATAAACATAAGCGGCATACATAACATAACCGACATAATACAGGGTGGCTATGCTGAACACAATATAATTTATGGCACACACACCGGCAAGACCACACAGATAAAGTAACGCATCGCTTGCCGGAAGCAGATTGCGGGCAACGTCAACTACGGCAAGGCCGACTATCAGCATGACCCATACCGATATAAGGAATATGCCAAGAATCGGTGAAACGATAAACGGATTGAGTGTGGGATGGAAATAGAAATGCTCCCACGTATCAGGCGCAAAAAGCTGTATACTGGCATATAGCGTAGCGCTCGACGCGACGATTAAGGCCAACAACGTAGGATAAAAAGAACCGATATCATTGAAATGCACTATTTTTGCGTTGCGCTGGAATATCGTACGCATAAGATATGCCACGGATATCACGCTTATGATGATAAGGAACACAACGAGATGCGTATCCGAAAAGGCCGAGATAAACTGTGATATAGGATCGCTCGGGACTACGGAAGCCAGCAACGCAGATTCATGCACCCAGCCGAACGTACTCTGGTCACGCGCGACCTGTATCCACACAGAGTCAACAAGGTCGGTAGGTATGATCCTTATTTCCGCCACGGCGATATGGTCATGCCTATAAACGGCAAGCGTGTCGGTGTGCATGTTATTAAGGACCTCTTCCGGCTGTTGCTTGACAAGCTGGACGGAATCAGCCTTGACCACGAAATTATAGTTCAATGAATAATAATGCGTAGCAACAAAATGTAGCGAGTCCTGCTGTTCCTGAGTAAGCGCAATCGTATCCTTTGGAGCGCTATCCTTGTCATTGCACCCGACAAAGGCCGCCAATACCGTAACCGTAATAAGCACGGCAAGCGTAGTACGCAATATTTTAATCGTCGGCATATACATTCATTTTACATTCCATACAATCAAACTCCAGCCTGAACCTTCTCCCGTCAGGCAACCTGAGAAATAAAGGAGCGCGCCATTCCGGTTTGCGCCCGCCATGCTTCACGCACCGCCCAAGCGAGAATCTTATGCAATGCCGGCATTGCATAAGCAACGCACCTTTAGGCATGCTTATCTCGTAAGCTTCAGGCAATCCGCCTTTTCCTTCACGGACATAAAAATTCCGGGCAAGACGATTGGAGATATTGTAATTGTAATACTTATCATTACACAAAAGACGAACGGAGCGTACATCTTCGCACGAACGTTCCGTTTCCTGACGCTTGCGGACAAGCGGCACATCATGCAACCTGTCAACCACCCTCCTTCGCATACCCGCAAGAACACTTGAAGGGATAAAATAATTGAAACCTACCGGCAACAACTTTACGTCACGACACTCATATGGAGTATTGCCGAGCTTCGTAAGTTGCCTTACAATGTTATCACGTTGCGGAGTCTTAGCCTCCTGCTTATCCAAGACAACATCATCATGCACCGTCATCACGCCTTCAACGCTTACCTCAAGGCGGAAACCGTCATCCGTAGCCTCCAGACACATCGCCAACGGTATCTTGCGCTCGGCACTCTTACGCGCAAGAAGTTTCTCAAAAGCATGGTCGTTATTTCGGTATATCTCCATGCCGCGGCACAAGCCTCTCGGCATTTTCAATGGATAAATCTTATTTCCGTCCGCCCGATTGACCCTGAAGCCTTCAAGTTCACGTTTACCATTGACAAAACATAGTCCGTCTCCATTAGCGAATGACGCGGTTCCCGCTATACTAAACGAATTATTGTGCACTTCCTTGACTTTGCCAACATACTCGCCAATAGACTTGGGCGTATCGAAGGATATAATGGAAGATTCACGTCCTTTCAGGAAATAATCGGTAAAACCACGATTAAAAGTCTTGTCAAGACTTGGAGTAAAAGTATAGCTACATTTACCGAACGAAGCCCTGCAATATTTATCGGGATGGCGTTTTACTATCCCGTCAAGCCTACGGCTATAAGCGGCCGTCACATTCTTGACATAAGTGATATCTTTCAAACGCCCCTCAATCTTAAACGACGTCACGCCTGCATCCGCCATCTGTTCAATGGAATCAATGCGGCACATATCCTTCAAGGACAGTAAATGCTTACCTGCTACAATCCTTTGTCCGGCTGAATCTTCCAGGTCAAACCTCAAGCGGCAGAACTGGGCGCACTCTCCGCGGTTGGCACTACGCCCAAAACAATATTGCGAGGCATAGCACTGTCCTGAATAACTTACACACAGGGCGCCATGGACGAATGCCTCTATCTCTACACCGGGCACATCACGGTGTATTCCGGCAATATCGGTAAGCGACAGCTCACGGGCAAGCACCACGCGCTTAAAGCCATGTGCCGCAAGCCAAGCCACTTTTTCTTTCGTACGGTTGTCGGTCTGGGTGCTCGCGTGGAGGTCTATTGGCGGCAGGTTCATCTCCAGAATGCCCATATCCTGAACAAGTATGGCGTCAACGCCCACATCATACAACCTCCATATCAACTCCTCGGTGCCTTTCAGCTCGTCATCGTAAATTATAGTGTTTACGGTCACGTACACCTTTGCCCCAAACGTATGCGCGTATTTACACAACTCGGCGATGTCGCCTACCGGATTGCCCGCCGCCTGGCGCGCCCCGAAACGCTCGGCACCGATATACACAGCATCGGCTCCATGGTCGATAGCCGCCATGCCGCACTCAAGGTTCCTGGCAGGAGAGAGAAGCTCTAAATAATTCATAATTCACAATTCATAATTCATGATTGGCGGAATGTATCTGTAATTGTAATTTGTAATTGGGCTATTAGCCCTATTCGGCTTATTTGGCTTATTAGCCCTATTTGGCTTATTAGCCTCATTGGCCCAATATCCATCATGCCTTTACTCAATCTTGTCGATGTCATACGGTGTTTCCTGGTAAACGTAGTAGTTTATCCAGTTATTGAAGAAGAGGTTGGCATGCGCGCGCCATGTCACTACGGGCGGATTGTCGGGATCGTCGTCCTTGTAGTAGTTTACTGGCATGTCTACGTCGTCGCGCTTGCCCATGTCGCGCTTGTATTCATTGCCGAGCGTGTCGGGCGCATACTCAAGATGGCCGGTGATGAAGAACTCGCGCCCGCCGCGCGCCATCACTATGCCCGCGCCGCTCTCGGGCGACTCAGCCACGAGCGTCAACGCCTTATTAGCCACAATGTCTGAACGCCTCACCTCGGTATGTCGGCTGTGGGGCATAAAGAAATAGTCGTCGAACCCGCGGAATATCGGCAACAAGGGGTCGGTAACGTATTGGCGGAACACGCCGAACATCTTTTTCGGCAACGTGTGTTTCTGTATTCCGTAATGATAGTACAGCCCGGCCTGCGCCGCCCAGCATATATACAACGTACTGGTGACGTGGCTCTTGGCCCAGTCGAAGATGGTGGCCATCTCGTCCCAGTAGTTAACTTCCTCAAAGGGCATTAGCTCCACGGGCGCCCCGGTTATTATCATGCCGTCGAACTTCCGCGTCTTCAATTCGTCGAAATCCTTGTAGAACATCATCATATGCTCTATCGGCGTGTTCTTCGGCGTATGGCTTTTCAGCTTCATGAAGGTTACGTCCATCTGTAGCGGCGTGTTCGAGAGCAGGCGTATCAGGTCTGTCTCGGTTGTTATCTTCAACGGCATGAGGTTAAGTATCACTATGCTAAGGGGACGGATGTCCTGAGAGTGCGCCCTCGAGGTATCCATCACAAAGATGTTCTCGCGCTTCAGGGCGTCAATGGCCGGCAACTTGTCAGGTATTCTTAACGGCATTATTTGTTCCTTTCTTTATTATCCTGGGCAAAAGTACAAATAAATTAAGAGTTAAGAGTTAAGAATTAAGAAAATTTGCCCTATTTGGCTTATTCGGCTCATCTGGCTTATTTGCCTTATCCGGCCTATTAGGCCCATTAGCCTTAAAAAGAGAGCGAGCAGGCAAGGCTTGTCTCCTTGTCTGCTCGTCACCCGTTTACTTGTATCTTAAAAAATACTTACCAGAGCTTCAGGCGTTCGTTCTCGGGCAAGTACATCTTGTCGCCTGACTTCACGTTGAATGCCTCATACCAAGCGTTGATGTGCGGCAGGGCACCGTTCACGCGCCATTCGCCAAGCGAGTGGGGATCCATCTTGGTGAGCTGGCGAATCTCCTCCTCGGTGATGTTGGCCGCCCATACGCCGGCGTACGCCAGGAAGAAGCGCTGGTCGGGCGTCAGTCCGTCGATGGTCTTCAGCGGAGCGTCCTTGGTGGCGTTCTTGTATGCGTTGAAGGCAACCTCGAGTCCTCCGTGGTCGGCCAGGTTCTCGCCAAGCGTCAGCTTGCCGTTGGCGTTGAGGTCGGGCAGCACCTTGATGGCAGAGAAGAAGTCGGCATACTTCTCGGCACGGGCGTTGAAGTTCTCGGCGTCAGAAGCCGTCCACCAGTCGGTCATGTTACCGTTTTTGTCATAATGGCGTCCCTGGTCGTCGAATCCGTGCGTCATCTCATGGCCTATCACCACGCCGATAGCACCGTAGTTGAATGCGTCGTCGGCCGTAGGGTCGAAGAAAGGCACCTGCAGGATACCTGCCGGGAAGCAAATCTCGTTGGTCGTCGGGTTATAGTAGGCGTTGACGGTCTGGGGTGTCATGAACCACTCCTCCTTGTCAACCGGCTTACCGGCACGATAGTCGATGTCCCACTTGTTCCAGAACTCGCGGCACTTCTGTACGTTCTCGTAGTAAGAGAGTTTCGGGTCGATTACCAGTCCCGACATATCCTTCCACTGGTTGGGATATCCTATCTTTACATAGAACGCGTTGAGCTTGTCAAGCGCGGCCTGCTTGGTGGCGTCGCTCATCCAGTCTTGCGCCTTGATGCGCTCGGCGAGCGAAACCTGGAGATTCTTCACGAGCTTCTCCATACGCTCCTTTGACGAGGCTGGGAAATAACGCTCTACGTACATCTTGCCGAGAGCTTCGCCCATCTGGCCTTCCACCTGGCTCGTGGCGCGCTTCCAGCGCGGATGGTCCTCCTTGCGTCCCGACATGGTGCGACCGAAGAAGTCGAAGTTGGCAGCCTGCACGTCGTCGCTAAGATAGCTCGCGGCCGAGAGTATCACGTCCCACTCCATATAGGCGCGCAACTCGTCGGCGGTCATCTTAGCCAACACATCGTCGGCACCCTTGACGAAGCTGGGCTGGCCTACTACCATCTCCTTGAAATACTCGGTCTTCACACCCTCGGCGTTGAGCATTTTGGTAAGGTTGACATGAGGATACGATTTCTCGAACTCCTCGAGAGTCATCTTGTTATAATTGGCCTCAACGTCACGCAGCTCGGTTCTCGACTTGGATACCTTGGCAAGCGCCGTTTCCACCTTGAGGATGTTCTCCATCTTCTTCTGCGCGTCGGCCTCCGTGAAGCCGAAGAGCTGGAACATGCGCACAACGTGCTTCTTGTAGGCGTTGCGGATGGCGGTAGTAGCCGAGTCGGTATCAAGATAATACTCCTTCTGTCCGAGTACGAGTCCGCCCTGGTAGATGTTGAGGATGTTCATCTTGGCGTTCTTCTCGTCGGCACCGAAACCAATGCCCATGGGCACTCCGTAGCCGAATGCGGCGTACTTGAGCTGAAGCGCATGAAGGGCGTCTACGGTCTTGGCTCCTTCAAGTTCGTTGATAAGCGGCATTACCGGTTTCACGCCGTCCTGGTTGCGGCGCACCGAGTCCATCGCCAACTTATAGAAGTCGCTCAGTTTCTGCTCGGTAGAGCCTTGCGGATAGGTGTTCTTCAGCAGGTCGGTAAGGATTGAGTTAATACGCTCGTTGTTGTCCTTGGCCAGCTTGTCAAAGCTACCGTAACGCGAATAAGCGGCGGGAAGCGGATTCTTCTTCATCCATCCTCCGCACGCGTACTGGAAGAAGTCGTCGGCCGGACGAACGCTATTGTCAAGGTTCGTCAGGTCTATGCCCGACTTCAGTTGTGCCTGGGCGCCGGCCACCATAGGTGCGGCGGCAAACAGCACAACGGGAATAATGTGTTTCATTTTCATAAGCGTTTTATTTTTAAGTAAAACATTTCTTTTTAGGAGTTATGGAGTTAAGGAGTTAAGACAAATGCCTTGCCAACTGTAATTGTAATTTGTAATTGGCCAAATATGACGGATAGGCCAAATAAGGCAAATAGGCCGAATAAGCAATTGAACTCTTAATTCTTAATTCTTCATTCTTCATTCTTTTCTCCTCCCCTCGGAGAGGTTGGGTGGGGGCTGTCCTGTCCTATCCTATTCTTTCCTCCTCCTCTGCCAGCCGCTCCCATCGTTCCACCTCCTCGTCCAAGGCACGCTTGGTGTCGGTATATTCGGTGACGAGAGTCATGTCGCTTGCGTTCTCGGGTTGCGAGAGCAGGGCGTCGAGCTCCTTGAGGCGTCCCTCCATGCAGGCAATCCTGGCCTCGCTGTCCTCCACGGCCTTGCGCGCCTTGCGCAAGAGTTTCTGCTGCTCCTTACGCGCGGCGTAGTCTTCTTTAGTCGACGAGGGACGAGCAGACGAGTCGACAAGGAGATTTGACTTGTTGACTTGTTGACTAAGCATATCTCCTTGTCTGCTTGTCAGCTTGTTGACTTGTTGACTTACAAGCTTGTTGACTTGTTGACTTACAAACTTGTCCGCTTGTTGACTCAAATAATCGTATATTCCCCCGATATGCTCCCTCACGCGGCCGCCGCCGAACTCGTAGACCTTGGTGACGAGGCCGTCGAGGAACTCGCGGTCGTGGCTCACGATGATGGCCGTGCCGTCAAAGGCGCGGATGGCCTCCTTGAGCACGTCCTTCGACGCCATGTCCAAGTGGTTGGTAGGCTCGTCGAGGATGAGCAGGTTGACAGGCTCGAGCAACAGGCGTATCATGGCAAGGCGGCTGCGCTCGCCGCCGCTGAGCACGCGGACGTACTTCTCCGAGGCCTCGCCGCCGAACATGAACGCGCCCAGTATGTCGTTAATCCTCAGGCGCACCTCGCCACGCGCCACGTCGTCTATCGTCCGGCGCACGGTGATGTCGCCGTCGAGCAGCTGAGCCTGGTTCTGGGCGAAGTAGCCTATCTCCACGTTGTGCCCTATCTTGAGCGTGCCCGTGAAGGGTATCTCGCCCATGATGCACTTTACCAGGGTTGACTTGCCCTCGCCGTTGCGGCCAACGAAGGCCACCTTCTCGCCGCGCTTTATCGAGAGGTTGACGTCCGAGAACACCACGTGGCCGCCATAGGCCTTACCCACCCCGTCGCACACTACGGGCCAGTCGCCGCTACGCCGGCACGGCGGAAACTTCAGGCGCATGGCCGAGCGATCCACCTCGTCTATCTCTATGGGCACGATCTTCTCCAGCTGCTTTATGCGGCTCTGCACCTGCACGGCCTTCGTCGGCTTGTAGCGGAAGCGCTCAATGAAGTCCTTTATGTCGGCAATCTCCTTCTGCTGGTTCTCGTAAGCCCTGAGCTGCTGCTCGCGGCGCTCGGCGCGCAGGCGCACGTACTCGTCGTACTTCACGCGGTAGTCCACCACGCGGCCGCAGCTTATCTCTATCGTACGGTTGGTCACGTTGTTGATGAACGCCCTGTCGTGGCTCACCAGCACCACCGCCTTGGCTCCCTGCGCCAGAAACTGCTCCAGCCAGCCTATGCTCTCAATGTCAAGATGGTTGGTAGGCTCGTCGAGCAACAGCACGTCGGGGCGCTCGAGCAATATCTTGGCCAGCTCGATGCGCATGCGCCATCCGCCGCTGAACTCGCTCGTGGGTCTGTCCAGATCCTCGCGCCCGAAGCCCAGCCCCATCAGCGTGCGCTCTATGTCGGCCTCGTAGCCGTCGGCGCCCATCATCATGTAGCGGTCGTGCTCGCGGGTGAAGCGCTCCACCAGAGCCATGTACTCCGCCGACTCGTAGTCGGTTCTTTCCGCCAGCTCGGCCTCCATACGGTCGAGGCGCTCCTTCAGGGCCGTGTTGCCGGCAAAAGCCTTGCGCGCCTCCTCGCGCACGGTGGTGTCGTCGGTGAGCACCATCACCTGCGGCAGGTAGCCTATCGTGGTGCCCTGCGCGGCACTCACCGTGCCCTCCGTAGGCTGCTGCCGGCCGCAAAGTATCTTAAGCAGGGTAGACTTGCCGGCGCCGTTCTTGCCCACGAGGGCTATGCGGTCGCGGTCGCCGATGACGAACGTCGCGTCGCTGAACAGCGGCTTGGCGCCGAACTCTACCCGTAAATGTTCTACCGAAATCATGTATCTTTTTATAATAGTAGTTAAAGGAGTTATCACTCGCTTCGCTCGTTAGGAGTTAAAGGAGTTAAAGACAAATGTCTTGTTTATCGGGCTCATCCGGCCTATTGGGTTTATTTTGCCTATCAGGCTTATTTACCTTTTTCACCTTCTCACCCTTTCACCTTCTCACCCTTTCACCTTCTCACCTTTAATTTCAATTCATCCTGCAAAGTTACACATTTCCCCGTACCCGTCAAAATATACGGCAAAATAATTACGGGCGGAGCCGATGCCTCGCATCCCTCCGCCCGCTCGTGCTCATGCCCCGAGGCACGACGTGACGCCCAGCGTAGTGCCTATGGCCGTAAGGATGGCCAGTAGCGTCTGCACGATGAATTTCCATGTTTCACGCTTCATTTTTCAATTCATAATTCATAATTGGTGTGAGGTAACTGTAATTGTAATTTGTAATTGGCTATTGGGCTAATTTGGCCTGTTTGGCTTATTTTCTCACCCTCTCACCTTCTCACCTTTTTCACTCTCCCGCCTCGTCAGCCGCCTCGGTCGAGTATTTCGACAGCTCCGCCAGGCGGCACTGCTTGCGCAGCTCGGCGTTGCTCCACGTCTTGGTGTTGCGCACGTTCAGGTGCACGTTCCTCACCAGGTCGGGCGTCCACTCCTCGAGCGTAGGCGCGGGCTTGGCCGATATGCCGACCGAGAACAGCCCCAGGTCGCCCAGGCGCACCGACTTGCCGTCGAGCACCAGCTCCTTCAGGCAGTCGAGCATGTCGGTGAGCACCCCGTGGATCACTCCGCGCGAGAACGGCGTGTTGTGTTGCGACATGTGGGTGACGAAGTCCTCGAACTCCACGGTGCGGTCCTGCACCACCCTTGCGTACCACTCGCCGTTGTGGTTGGAGTTGCTCCTCGTGTCCTGGTACTTCTTGTACTTCAGCGTTCCGATAGTATTTGCCATTTTTCCTCTTGTTTTTTATTGTTATCGAATGAAGCCGCGCGCGCCCCGCCGCCACCCTGGCGGCAAGTACAAAGGTACGCATTATCCCCCGCGCCGCCAAAAAACGGGCACGGCTAAGGCGTTAAATTATTTAACGGTTGGCCTGTCAGGCATATCCTGCCTATCCTGCTATTTGGCTTATCGGGCTTATCAGGCTTATTTGCTTATTCGGCCTATCC